>Ga0129315_1000051_pt1 | contig 127642 bp, 118 predicted proteins | sample Cm827metagenome_FD_94432 | JGI IMG/M metagenome (GOLD analysis project Ga0129315, IMG submission 94432) | Eastern black-and-white colobus group fecal microbial communities from Wisconsin, USA - Cm827 metagenome | ecosystem: Host-associated > Mammals > Digestive system > Large intestine > Fecal...
GCAGAGCAAAAAGCGCGATCCACTTACGATAATATTCTGCGGCTTGTCAGAGACTATCCCGACGTGTATGAACCAATTAAATTTTTGAGAGCACGCGAAATCGTACACTATCAAAGATTTGGTGAAGCATTAAGAATCGTCCAGGACAGACTGGATTCCAAGAACTTCTATGCTTTTAATCCTGAGTTTGACAGGTGTAAATCATAAACAGGCAAGGAGACAGGCACGATTTCCTGTCTCCTTATTTCTGTACAATAAAACCATAAAATTTTCAATAAACTCAATAGTTATTCTTTCCATATCATCTTATTATTTCAAAATATATATCATTAAATCATTTTATTTTCATAATCCTGTAATTCATGAAAACGCTATCTACAAAAACAACATGTTCTTCAATCCTATAAAGCATAAAATACCTATGCGCCAGAAAGTTAATCCGCCTGTAACCAAGTTCTTTCAAGTGTGGATTATCACATACTTTTAAACTCGCTGCGACACGAGATAAACTGTTCTTAGTTGCTTCAAAGTCATCCAGCAAATTACCTGCAGCCTGTTCGCTCTTCTTCTCAAATAGAAGATAACGCACATATCTATCCAAATCTTTCTCGGCATCTTCGGTAATAAATATCTTATAATCCATATTTTGACCTCATATCAGAAATTACTACATCTGCCTCACGATATCTGCCTTCTTCACCATGTTTTCTGGATTTCTCCAGCTTTACTAACATTTCTTCTTCCGTCATAGCTGCGTATGGATTGTAATCTGCTGTATTTCTCTTGATTTCAAAAGGAAAACCATTGTTTGCTACAGCCTGTGTTAAAAACATTCTGATCGCAGTTGTTGTATCAGTACCCAAATCCTTAAATAACATATCAGATTTCATCTTCAAATCATCATCAACTCTCACTTGAATTGTACTTGCCATAAATGCACCTCCTTTTTCTTAATTATAATGCTTATTCATTACCAGATCAATACATTTGCAATGTTATATACGGAAATAAACTCAAATATGATATGTCATTTCATGCCATTCTTCCCCACCCCAAGTTGAATCTGCAATACCACGATCAACAAATCCCATTTTCTTATACATTTTCACCTTGTTTGGCAGGCATGTCAGTATCAGCATTCCACGGTTATTTTCTCTTTCTCGTCTTAAGTACCGAAACACCAGCTCTCTGGCAAGTCCCTGTTTCTGATATTCCGGTAGCACATCCAGTCCCAGCAACATGATATTTGGTCCATCCTGCTTGTGTAAATCCGCGTCCGTAAAAAAATCATCCCTGAATGAATATTCATCCGTTGCCAAACCATTTAGAAATCCTGCAAGTTTACCATTTGCCTTATCAACTGCCACTAAGAACAATTCCGGTGCTTTAGCAATTCTTTCCTTCATACATTTTTCAGAACATGCCTCATTAGGAGGAAAGCATATCTGTTCAATGCGCACTGCCTGTTCTGCTTCATCCTGTCTGATCGAACGAAACTCATACTTTTCCATCAGTTCTTTATCTGCCAGATGATATTCTGCAAGCAGCTTCCTCGCATGCTCTTTTCCCTCTTCAGATAAATATACACATTTACTCTTCTTTGGCTGATACAGTAATTCTTTTTGTTCTAACACATTTAATGTGTCAAAATCATAACCTTTCCAGCTTGGTTCCAGATATCTGCAATATTCATTATTCTCCTGAAACCTCGTTAAATATAGCAGCATCAGCGACAATTCCTCAATCGCTTGTTTTCTTGATTTCTTATTCATATTCATCACCAATAATTATTCCTTATATCTTCCAGTTCTACGAGTGCATCGTATATCACAAAAGCAATATCAAAAGCTTTTATCTTATCATTCCGCCCAGCTAAGTGCCTCTTCCAAGGTGTCTGCCCCCAGAATATTCAGCATAAAATCCGTATATTCCGATGACTGCTCCGTATCAATATACCGGAAGATCTCCTTCAGATACTTTTCGCTATGATCATACTCATAAATTCCAAAGGCAAGCCCGGATAGCAATTCCTCAGGAGCATCTGTCTGCCGGTTCAGAATGAATACATCTATGTATGGATTGGCATCTACAATACAATAACAATAAGCAAATGCCGCTGCCTGCAGCTTTTCTCCTGACGCAGAAGAAAATCCAAGTTCCGTAATCGTAATGCTTCTCACCTCTTTGTTTGTATCCAGATACATCTCCTGCTTAAACAAGTCTGTTATCACGCTCAGATTCATAACGGAAAGTATCGGTGCCTCCTGTGTCTTATCGTACTCCTGAGACCAGTAATTCACACGGGCAAGAGGATCCGGATAGGGATGGATAGCAATGCCCCAATCATAATTGCCATGCTTTCTTGCCGTATCGTTAAATGCCTCAACCAGATCTTTCCCATTAAAGTAATTCCGGTTGTTACCGTCATTACTGTTCCAGTCATGATCTATGCTGAAATATACATTTGCATTAACATACTGACTTCTGGCAGCCTGATAAAAAATGCGGAACGCTTTCTCAAATTCCCGGGCATAATATTCCACATCTGTGGTGTTCATATAATTCCACATTTTATGCTGATTGATCTCATTGGCGATTACCCAGTTATATACCATTCCGTGCTCTCCGCCGGAATAGCGTTCTGTCAGGAAACAAGCCACTGCCTCCAGTTCCCTGCCCCCTTCCTGTTCCGCAGTATTAAACATATAATAAAAGGCCCCACTGTTCTTGTCCCTTGCCTGCGGATGAATCATCTCTATGTAATTATCATTCCAGTCATTCAATACGATAGCCGTTGAGCACATTCCCATCTCTGTCAGATAAGTAAACAATCCGTCATAACCGTTAATTGCCGCCCCATTAAAAGAATAATCCTTTCCTTTATAGGTATACACGATTGTGGGATAGGTTTCATTCGTTGTTTCTCCCATAATAATGGATAACGGAATGTTGTAGATTGCATGCTTTGCACCCAGATCAGTCAGTTCTTCTGTCCCAAGCAGCGTGGGATCCAGCAAAAGCCCCTTCTTGGAATTTAACTTAGGATAATCCTCTGTATTCTCTGCCAGTGCCTCCGGATTTGACAGATAGATTCCGCTGCCCACAGACACATATTTTCCATCTATCAAAAGTGCTGGAATAAACTGCTCAAACAAATACTCCTTCTCATATGCAAAAGAAATCTCACAATTTGTCCCTTTCAAACAGGATACAGCCGGTTCTCCCGTCAGCTTTGTCGCATCCTCATAGCACTCCAGTGCAAACAAATACAGATATGCATCGTCGCTTTCCGGTATCTGAGGCATCTTTAGCGAATATATCATCTGCTCCGTTTCATCCTCATAAACCAGCGCAAAATCGGAAGCATAATCTGCCAGTTTATCCGCATTCATATGCACATCTCCGCGGGAAAGCCGCTCCAATTCTTCTTCCTGTGACTGCTCTATATCCCCTGACGCTTCTTCCTCATTTTCCGTTTCCACCGACTCCCCTCCGGCAGGTACTTTCTCACCACAACCATATAGAAAAAATAATGGCAAAAGCATGTTCACAGCAAGTATCCAAAACCCCTTTTTCATCCCACTCATTCTCCTATGCACTTTCACTCCCCTGCCTCATCGAAGTTCACAGCAACAGATACTTTCGGCAGCACATCCGTTTCATTCGATACCGAAATTTCTCCCGACTTTACCTTTTTATAAATCTCATAAAAATCTTCCATTGTAACGTTCTTAAATCTCCACTCTGTATTCACTACCGGAATGCCTGTACAATTATCCTGTATACCATACTGAATTTCCTGTCCTGCCGCCTCCTCGGGCCACTGCATTCCTGCCGCATAAAAATCATCCAGCGCAATAATCACCGCATTGGAGGTGCCTTTTACCGCACTTGTAAGGAATCTATCCGAAATTCCGCTTTGATCCACATCTACGCCGATCATCATTCCGTCCTCCCCGTCAGCAGCCTCCAGCACCGATTCATACAAATCCCCTCCGCATGCAAAGATAATTTCTGTCCCCTCGGCATACCATTCCGATGCTTTTTCGCAGATTTCGCTATTCTGCTCAAATGTTTCTGCATACCAGTAGTTGACCGACACATCCTCCGCACCGATATCCGCAGCAGCATCATTGATTCCCTGCAAATATCCATAACCATACCGTATGATGGGAGGCTCACTTACTCCACCGATAAATCCCAGTCTGTGATACCCTTCCAGAACGGCTATATATCCTGCCAGATAACCTGATTCCTCCTCATGAAAAGAAATACAATGTACATTATCCGCTATAGCTACAGGCTCTCCGCTTTCATCAATCGGAACGCCATCAACCAGTAAAAAGGCCACCTCCGGATAAATCTTCTGCAAATAACCCACCGTTTCTCCAAACTCATACCCTGCACAGATAATAACTCTGGCATGATCAGCTATTGCCTCCTCAATGGTTTCCTGATATTCCTCCGTTGATTCTTCATCTGTAATATAAGCAGAAAAGGAAATTCCTGCCGCCAGTGCATATACCTGAATTCCTTCATAGATGTCCTCATTATAGCTGCCGTCCATAACTACACCATTTAACACAAAGGCAATCTCCCCGCCCTTTTCCTTATAATCCTCATAAGGATCCTGCAACAACTCTTTCATTGGGTCTGACCCCAAATTATCGGACCGGGCCTTCTGCGAAGCCTCATCTTCCATATTATTCTCCATGGCATTTTCCGCTCCTGTTATAGCAGTTTCCTTCGGTTCTGTGTCCGAACACCCCATTAACATAGACGAAAGCATCACTGCACAAAGAAAAATACTTATGATTTTGTTCTTCATTTTGCCCTCCTCTTAGAATAATAAGCGTTGCTGCCTTGGGTTCAGCCGTGAAATACCATGCGATCATATCCGGATTTATTCCATGAAATGACTTTCTTATTTTCATAATAATCCATGCCACGCCAGACAGAGTTACCTCTGGCAGCATCCTAATGATTTAATTTACAACCTAAAGAGTTCAAATAATGACGTTGGGAGGATGACTATATCCTCCCAACTCATTAATGTTTTTTGCATTATTATTCATTCTCTGCGCCGATATACGTTACCGCTGGTTCTATCGGTTTTCCATTAGCATATGCAGTCCCCAGCAATCTAATCAAATCTAATTATATCTAATAATTATTATAATTATATTTTATTCTATTTCAAGTAAAAATTAAGATTGCGCTTTAGGGCCTTTTGTCACTTTGTACAAATCAAACTCGTTATGCTCAATTCCAAAATGCCCCTGATATTCAATTTGCAGATCATATGGAACAATCTGATCCGGTACAAAATCCCACTCGTTTAGCGTATCAATAAACCAGATTGTATCAAAGTCCTGGCTCAAATCCACATCCCGTACATAGAACAATTTTTCTTCCGGAAAATAGTAAGTATAACAGAACCTATAAGTAGCTAAATTATATACAATAATATCGTTCTCTCCCACATTTTCATTCCAAAAAGCAACCGTCTGGTCAGTAAGTGTACTCTTGTATTCCTGCCGCCAGGTTTCTAAGTACTGCACTGCACCCATAAAAAGCAAGAATATGAAAACCGGTACAATAACAAAAAACTGCTTCTTTTGTATAAAACGAGACAACGAGATAGCCATAAATAAACAAAACAGACCAATAGATGGGAACACGTATCGATCACAATAAACCGGCTGATTTAATATGGAAATGACAACACCTGTTCCCACTGTCAGGGTCGGTACCAGCATGCACAAAAGAGCAGCCACATCATCCTTCCGCCTGTGCATAACCCCAAGAAATACAACAATCCCTGCAAAAACTGATAATATGGTAAATGCATAACATGGCCAGTCCCATTTATTGATTCCGAAGGCCCACTCAAAATAACCCCATATCGTATCCACAGTAATCTCCGGAATCCAATAGCCCTTTGAAACACCTAAGACCTGTTGAACAAAAACCCTAAACCACGGCAGATACGAAATAACCATAACCACAATGGACAACAGCCAGATTTTTAATTTTTCTCTATGAAAAAAGGCCAAAAACAGGAATAAAAGTCCGCAAATGATAATGATAGAGCCGAAAGCAAAATAATGCAGATAGGCAGCAGCTACAGCAGAGATCACAAACCCAAACCAGACACCTTTTTTCTCTGCCATATAGCATTCATAGGCATACAGACCACAGGCCGTAACAGCTAACAAAGCCATGGAATACATTCTCACCTGTACTGCAAATTCCATAGAACAGGGAATGCAGCCTAAAATCATGATAAACAAAAATGATACGCTATCAGAAAACAGGCGGCGGACTTTTGTTGCTCCAAGCACCAGCGTCAGCGACATCGGCACCAACACTACCGTCTTCTGTACCAACAATTTCTCCCCAAATATCAGCCTGGCGACTTTGGCTATCAAATAATAAAGTGGTGGGTGCTGAGACAAAGACGCCTCTTCCAAGAGCTCCGGGAAATTATTTTCTATCAGCTTTAACGTGTAAATTTCATCCGTCCATACGTTTTGATTGAAAAGCAGTGTAATATATAAGACGGTAAAAAAGACTGTGCTCCCCCAGATCAAAATGTTCCAAATGTTATGTTTTACCCATTTAGTCATATTTTTCTTCTCCTTTGTATTATTCACTTTCATTTTCATCTCTTCGTTTACGCAGCACACCCTCTATCACTCTCGCTGAATATCCACCGGCTCTTGCAATTTTGGCTCGTTCTCGTCTATCCGGTTCGCTTTTAGCAAGGTCGGCAATAAACTCCGGGCGATACAGCCGCATGGGACAGTCGATTTTATCTCCGTGAAAATGTGTAAACAATTTGAGCATAGCGTCACGTCCAAGTAACTCAAACAGTTCTAAGTAACTGTCATTTAATGCCTCAGCCTCGTTACCTTCAACATGGAAAGCTTCATAAACAATTTCAGCATTTATATTGTTGAAGTCGATATTAACCACCTAATCACCTCCAATCCAATCAAAGTATAGTAACATCTAATGGTATAAATCCAATTGTAAAATGACTTCTTTTACGTTCCATAAACAGACTGCATTTTTGTAAACATAAAATGAATACATTTTGTGAAATGCAATATGTATTTACTTATACAAAAATACCGGGAAACAATAACTTAACAGTTATTATCTCCCGGTATAAACGTGGTAATTTCCGTCATATTATGTTCCACCATAAACTCAATACCAATTTCCTGCATAATTTCATAAAGAAAGGAGCTGTTGCCCTTGCAGATTCATCTGCTTTTGCAACAGCTCCCTGTAATCTTAACTTAAATTATTTAAAATCAAGCCTTTCCGTCAGAACCAAGTACGTTCACAATCTTATGAGCAACCATATCCTTAACGGCCTGACGAGCCGGTTTCAGATACTGACGAGGATCGAAATGATCAGGATGCTCTGAGAAATACTTTCTGATATTTCCGGTCATAGCAAGACGGATATCGGAGTCAATGTTGATCTTACATACAGCAAGTTCTGCAGCCTTTCTTAACTGCTCCTCCGGAATACCAACTGCATCCGGCATATTGCCGCCGTACTGATTTACCATCTTAACGAATTCCTGAGGTACGGAAGAGGAACCATGAAGAACAATCGGGAAGCCCGGAAGTCTCTTAATACACTCTTCAAGCACATCAAAACGAAGCGGAGGCGGAACAAGAATACCGTCCGCATTACGGGTACACTGATCAGCAGTAAACTTGTATGCACCGTGAGAGGTTCCGATTGCAATTGCAAGGGAATCACATCCGGTTCTTGTTACGAACTCTTCTACCTCTTCTGGACGGGTATAGCTCTCATGTCCGGCTTCTACAACAACTTCATCCTCAATACCGGCCAGAGTACCAAGCTCAGCCTCAACTACTACGCCATGAGCATGTGCATATTCAACTACCTGCTTGGTCAAAGCGATATTATCCTCAAAGGACTTAGAGGAAGCATCAATCATAACGGAAGTAAATCCGCCGTCGATACAGGATTTGCAAAGTTCGAAGCTGTCGCCGTGATCCAAATGCAGAGCAATCGGGATTTCCGGATTTTCTATTACTGCCGCTTCTACTAATTTAACAAGATAGGTGTGGTTCGCATAAGCTCTTGCTCCCTTGGAAACCTGCAGAATAACAGGACTCTTCAGTTCTCCTGCTGCTTCGGTGATACCCTGAACGATCTCCATATTGTTCACGTTGAAAGCTCCTACTGCATAGCCGCCGTCATAAGCTTTCTTAAACATTTCTTTGGTTGTAACTAATGGCATTTTTTTATCATCCTTTCTTCTTTAAAAATTTGACACATATTGCCTGTACATGTATCATACTACATTTTTTCCAAATCAACAAGAACAGGTTTCAAAAACTGAATATCCAATCAGGAAAATAAATTATCCCTGGTAATATTGTTCAGCCACTTACCGCTCCTGTAATGTCCAATCACCCAAGGCCACTTCACAAATTCATCGGTACACAAGAGAAAATATACCCACATCACTGGAAGCTTTAGCACAAATGCTGCAATAAAGCCCAAGGGAACCGCATAGAGCCACATATCGATAGTATCACAGACAAAACCAAATTTGCTGTCCCCTCCCGCTCTGAACACACCTGCGATCAGGGTAGTATTCACGGCAGCACCCATGACATAATAGGTATTGATCAGTAGCATGTATTTCAGATAGCTCATTGCCTGTTCTGTCAAAGAAGCATAGCTCAATACAAGGGGCATTGCAGCAAGGACGATCAGTCCACCGATCATGCCGGTAATCACGGTAAGCTTCATCAGCTTTTTAGCTCCCTCTCTTGCTTCCTCAAGCTTATTTTCTCCGATGATGTTCCCAAGCAGAATACCGCCTGCGCTTGCCATACCGAAACACAAAATCGTTCCAAAATTACGCACCACGACCACCAGAGAATTTGCCGCTACCGCATCCGTTCCCATATGTCCGAGGATTACGGAATACATGGAAAATCCCACGCTCCAGCTGATATCATTACCAAGTGCAGGCAAAGAAAGCCGTACAAAATCCGAAAACAACACTTTGTTTCTCACAAACATATATTTAAAATCCAGTTTGATTTCCTTACTGTAAAAAGAAACTGCCAGACACGCCAAAAGCTCAACCAGCCTTGACAGGGAAGTGGCCAGCGCCACGCCCACAGCCCCCAGCTTTGGAGCGCCAAACAGTCCGAAGATGAACACTGCATTCAGAAATACATTTAAAGAAAAAGCGATCACATTCATCGCCGTACTGATCATTACCTTACCGATACTGCGCAGCACAGCAAGATAAACCTCCGTAATGCCCCAGCACAGATAACTGACGCTCATAAACCGCAGATAAGAGGCTCCCACTGCAATCAGCTCTTTATCATTGGTGAAAACACACATCATTGTCTTTGGTGCAAAAGCGGCAAATCCGGCAAAACTCAGCGATATTACAAGCGAAAACCGAAGAGCAATTCCTTCCACGGTCTGAATCGCCTGCATATCTCCTTTTCCGTAGTACTGTGCACAAAGAATAGTTGCACCCGTACCAAGTCCGTAAAACACCATGAAAAGCACGCTGGCGTAATTAGACGCCAGAGATACGGCAGAGATAGATGACTGCCCCACATAGTTCAGCATCACTACATCTGCCGAACTAACCGCAGCACTTAAAAGATTCTGAATGATAATGGGCAGCACCAGCTTAAAAATCTGGCTATAAAAAGTATCTTTTTCTCTCATAGTAAACATTATCCTCAAATAGCTTCCAACCGTTCCGAATTTCTTATCTGCCATATTATACGCAAATCCATTATATCCACTCCTCCATCGCCTTCTCCAGCTTTGCAATGTCTACAGGCTTTGCAATGTGGCCGTTCATTCCCGCTTCCTTTGCTTTTTTCACATCATCCACAAAAGCGTCCGCAGTCATGGCAATAATCGGAATCTCCTGTAAATCCTCACGCTCTGATGCGCGGATTGCAGCGGTTGCCTCATATCCGTTCATAATCGGCATTTGAATATCCATAAAAATCAAATCATAGTACCCCGTCGGCTTTTCGGAAACCTTCTCCACCGCTTCCTTTCCGTTGTAGGCTGTTTCCACTTCCAATCCCACTATCTCCAGTAACTCACTGGCCACCTCAATATTCAGCTCGTTATCCTCTACCAGCAGCACACGCTTACCACTGTAATCATGCTTCTTAAAGGATTCTAACTCGGACTCTTTTTCTTTATTATTTTGAATTCCCAAAACCTCTTTCAAAACATGTGTTAATCTGGATTTAAACAAAGGCTTCTCGATAAAAGCATTTACACCTGCCAGGGTAGCCTCCTGCTCAATGTCAGTCCAGTCGTAAGCGGAAAGAATGATGATCGGAACATCTTCTCCCACCACCTTGCGAATTTCCCTGGCTGTCTCCACACCATCCTTACCGGGCATTTTCCAATCTAAAATAACTACAGCAAAATCTTCATCATCCCGGTGCGCCTTATCCACTCTGGCAACGGCTTCTTCTCCGCTCAAAACATATTCCGCCTTCATATCTAAGCTGTTTAAAATATCACACGCACCTATGCAGGCAGCCTCTTCATCATCTACTACCAATATCGGCAATGAAACTAACGCCTCCAGATCCTCCTGTGTAACATAATTAATTTTCAGATACACCGTTACGGTAAATTTAGAGCCCTGGCCCAGCTTGCTTTCAACCTGAATATCTCCGCCCATCATCCGGGCAATACTTACTGCAATAGGCATTCCTAAGCCGGTTCCTTCAATGCGGGTAGTTCTGGTATCCGCAGCGCGCGCAAAGGGTTCAAAGATGTGATCGACAAAATCCTTTTCCATACCGATACCCGTATCCTTAAAAACAAACTCATAGCATCCCCGGCCTGCAATTTTGGATTGCTTTTCCTTGATGCTTAACGTAATCTCTCCTTCCTCGGGAGTAAATTTAACCGCATTGCCTAAAATATTTACAAAAATCTGTGAAAGCCGCTGATCATCTCCTATTACATTCTCATGCTCAAGCGACTCAATATTTACCTTCAAATCCAGTTTCTTATCCGCTATCTGCGGACGGAATAGGGATACCAGACCGTCTATTGCATCCGACAGGTTAAATTCATTTTCGGTCAAATTAATTTTGCCGCTTTCAATCTTAGACATATCCAGCACATTATTAATAAGCCCCAGCAAATGCTTACCTGAATGTGTAATTTTATTTAAAGCATCCGATACCCTCTCCTTATCATCAATATGCATGGCTGCTATGGCAGTCATGCCAAGAATTGCATTCATAGGCGTTCGGATATCATGAGACATATTGGATAAAAAGTCACTCTTGGCACGATTTGCTTCCTCAGCTCGCTGAACAGCCAGAGCTAACAGCTCACGCTGTGCCTCCTCCTGGCGTAACATGTTTTCGATGCTGCGGATTGACAATGTAGCGCTGACGGGTCTTCCGTTTTCACGATCTGCCACGGTGATCGTCAGCATACATGCTTCATATGCTCCGTTTTCGTTCTCCTGCCGGCATCTTATCTCAATATATTCATTTTTCAAAAGCTCCTTCTTAATATTTTTCAGGCTAAGAGTATGCCGTATCCTTCGCAGTTCCTCATCCATAGCTTTATTGTCAAAATAATGTACGAGAGCGTTTTGATATCGTCCGGAAGCTTCCTCTCCGCCCTTTTCCGAATAGATTATCTGGTATGTATCATCCTCTAAATCAATATAATATATCTTCCGATAAGCCAGCATTGTACTGGTCATTGTTTTTTGATACAGCTGGGTCGTATGAGCCATGCTCTGCCGCTCCTCCCACAGCTTTTGGCTTCGTATTTCCCTTCTGTAATCTCGCACTGTCAAAAACAAAATAAGTGATACGCCAAGTATAAATATAGCCCCGATAGCAAAGTAAAAGTTATTCATCCCTCCTACCGCATTTTCATGGGGAACGGTAAGAATAATAATCCATCCGTTTTTCATCCTCCGGGTATAAGCACTTCTCACATATCCGGTCACGTCATAATATCCGTCAACCCTTCCGCTTATTCCCTCCTTTGAAACATCCTCCAATATTTTATCCGTAAAAGCTTGAATGTCATCATAGGAATCGTACAAAAATGTATCGTAATATAACACCGTTCCCTTACCGTCACATACATAATAAGCTGCCTTATCGGGCATTTCCTGATTATCCTGTGCATTGTGATAGCTGTCGAAAAAAATATCAAACGCAAGCACACTGCCTGTTTCCGGAACCTTTTGTGAAATGGTAACATTAATTTCACCGGTAAGATAATCCTTATATGCATCCGTCACATAAACCTCACCGTCTGCCTCAAGAGCTCCAATATACCAGTTTGCCGTTTCAAAATCATAAACTCCGTTTAGTTCCTCCATTGCCTTATCGTTAGAAATAATCTGCCCGTCTATAACGCCATAGCTGCGAACCGCCTCACCGGTGTACAAGCCATAAAGCGTATCCAAATAAGTGTACAATCCTTCCTTAATCTCCTGGACAGATGCATTTTCCTTTTCTTTGTCATTGATATAATTTGTACCAAGAATCAATAATGATTCGTACATTTCAAATTTATTTTCCTCATTGGTGCTATAGTTATTCAGCAAAAGCCCGTTCAGCTCGTTTGCATTGGCCAAAAGCTCCCTGCTCATACTAAAGGTTCCAAGAATCATTACGATGCTAAAAAGCAGCAGCAAGGCAATATTAGTCAATAACTTTTTTCTTCTCTTCACCCTGTTAGTCTTATCCATAAAAATCTTTCTCCTTTTGGTAATTCCATCCTGTATACTATGAAAAGAAAGTTTTTCCCACCTTACAAATATTCCCTCAGCACTGCCTTAAGCTTGTCAAGCTCAATAGGCTTGGATATATAATCCGTAAATCCTCTCTTAATAAATTCCTCGCGCCCGCCAATTGCTGCATTTGCAGTCAGTGCTATTACCGGAATATTTTCAAAATTTTCCCCTGTTCTTAACTTTATCCTGTGCAAGGTCTCCTCTCCATCCATATCAGGCATCATATGATCCAGAAAAACCAGATCATATTTTCGTCTATCCATCATTTCGAGAGCTTCCCTGCCGCTTTCCGCAAGATCTGCGTTGATCGAGAGCAGCGACAACAATCCCTTATCTACCATAAGATTAGCTTTCATATCATCCACCACAAGGACGCAGGCATTCGCAGGGACTATCCAATCATCCTCATCAAGTTCCTCCTGTGTTGATCCTTCCGGCATTCTTTGCGGGATACTGACAAAAAAGCAAGAACCCTCTCCGTATGTACTTTCAACAGAAATACTTCCATTCATAAGAGCTGCCAAATTCTTGCAAATCGAAAGTCCCAGTCCGGTTCCCTCAATGTTTCTGTTCCTTTCCTCATCAAGCTGTTCAAAGCTGTCAAAAAGGCGGCCCATATCCTCCTGTCTGATCCCAATCCCGGTGTCCGAAACGGTAAACTGAAGCATAACATTAAACGGTTCCTCCATTTGCACGCATTTCACATGGAATGTAATTTCTCCCTCATGCGTGAATTTAACCGCATTATTTAAAATATTAATCAATATCTGTTTCAGTCTGTCGGCATCTCCGATAAGAAATTGGGGCAGATCATTATCTGTTATAACATGAAATTTCACCTTTTCCTCATCGACCTTCACCGACATCAAATTGGAAACATCATCTATCACATGATGCAGATTATATTTTTCCTCATGTATTTTAAATTTTCCGGAATCCATTTTGGATATGTCAAGAATATCATTGATTAGCGATAAAAGAACTGTACCGGCACGCTCTATATTGGCCGTATATTCACGGGCCTTACCGCTTAGCTCCTCCTTGCTCAGCATCTGCGTCATACCATAGATTACATTCATGGGCGTCCGTATTTCATGAGAAACCTTGGCCAAAAACTGGCTCTTATGTGCGGCTGCCTCCTCCGCCTCCTGCGCCTTAGCTCTCATCTGCACCAGATATTTTCCGGCACTGGAAACCAGAAAATACATATTGACCACGCCCAATACATAGCAGACAATATAACACCCGTACAAAGACAGTGAAGGCACCATCTCAAGCAGTATATCCGGGAAAAAAATCATAAAGGATATCTCCGCCAAAGTGGAAAAAATACCGAACAGCAAAACATAAAGCCGGTTTAAATATAATGAAACGATCAGCTCCGTTACCAGATACATCAGCATGGCAAACGCCAGCGTATGCAGAATAACCCCTATATAATACGCACTGACGACCACACTTATAAATGTAATGCAGGCAAGCAGAATCTGCCATTTATATAAAAGCACCGTACAGATACCTATAAACAGTAATATCATGCCGGACCATATAATAGTCTTCAAAAATTGCTCATGGCTGCAATAGAAATATGCATATATGATATGAAGCAGCAGCATCAAAAAATATTGCAGCAGGCAGATGATTTGTGCCTTCCTATAATGTGTCATATACCTATATCTCCCTACCTTCGGTCCAAAGCAATTCCAATCAGAATAGCTTGATATCCCTCTCTACACCGAACGATTGATATTGGTACTATTTTATCATTTTATGAATGAAAATACAAACTATTCTTCACCTTCATGCTATTCCTTTGCACCCGGCAGCCGATAACGTATCAGACGCTTAGAAAGCTGCTTTAAATTTAACGGAATAAGCGGATACACGTAGCTTTTACCCGATACCGTCTTATTGCTTACGATAGCTGCAATCAACAAAATAATAGCTCCTATATATCCCCATATACCGAAAACGGCTGTCAAAATCAGATTAATAATACGCATAAATTTAATGGCATAGCTAAGCTCGTAGCTTGCCTGCGTGTAGTTGGCAATCGCAACAAAGGCCATATACAGCATAACCTCTGAATTGAACCATCCGCTGTTGACGGAAAATTCCCCCAACACCAAAGCCGCCATAACACTTAAGGGAGTGCTCAGCATATTAGGCGTATTTACCGCAGCAAGCCGCAGTCCGTCAAGTGCCAGCTCCAGAATCAGGAACTGCCAGATAAGCGGAATATTAGTGGTATCCTTTAAGGCAATAAATTCAAAGCCGGAAGGAATCCATGCCGGATTTTGCATCAAAAGGAGAAAGGTCGGTGTAACCAGATACGTTAAAATAGCAATCAAAAATCGGGAAAGCCTTAAATAAGTTCCCGTAATCGGCGGGAAGTAATAATCATCCGCCTCCTCAACCACATCAAAGATTGAGGTAGGCGTAATCATGGCTGACGGTGAATTATCTACCAGAATAACAATATCTCCCTCCAAAATCTGTGCGGATGCGGTATCCGGGCGCTCGGTAAACTTAAACTTCGGAAAAGGATTATACCATTTCTTCTGGTATAAGCATTCTGCAAGACTTTCCTGATTCATGGTGAGCGCATCAACCTTAATATGGTTAATCCGCTCCTTGATCTGATTTAAAAAGGCATGATCCACCCTGTTATCCATATAGCACAGGACTATATCCGTTTTAGAGCTGTTTCCTGCCTGCATCATCTCCATTCGAAGCTCCGTGCTTCGAATTCTTCTTCGGATCAAAGCGGTATTAAATACAACAGTCTCCACAAATCCATCCTTTGAGCCCCTTAGCACCTTATCCTTTTCCGGTTCCTCCACGCCTCTTGCAGGATAGGTTCTAGAATCAATCAGAAGGCACCTGTCATAGCCATCAATAAAGAGTGCAAACACGCCTGACATGATAAAAAATATAATTCTTTCCCAATCATCCTGAAGATCCACCTCTACGTAGGGCAGACAGGTTTTAGACATTTCATGGGCATCTGCGGGCATTTCCTCCTCTTTGATATCCATAAAATACTGCAGCATCTTCTGCATCAGCTCATCCTTGCAGAAACCGTCTATAAAATACATGCAGGCATCTTTTCCTCCGATTTTAATCACCCGGTAAACAATATCAAAATTGGAATCCACTGCCATCTGCTTATTTAGATACTCCATATTTTCAGAAAGTGACGCACCCATCTTGTTAGAACTCATAAAAAAACTCCTTCCGCTTCACAATGCATTTGTTAGCATTATGTTGCAAAAGGAGCATTTTTATACAAAAAACTATTGTTTTCCGGTGCTTCCGAAGCCTCCTCGATCCGCACCCTCTAAGGACGATACTTCCTCGAAAACGATTTTGGGCTGATTTTCCACAATCCGAAACTGGCATATGCGGTCATTACAGGAAATATGAGTATCTCTCATGGCATATACCGGCATACGCCACTGGTCATTATCACCACAATAGGAGCCGTCAATCACTCCCTGATGGTTGGTCTGGATAATACCAAAATTTTTGAAGGTCGAGCTTCTGGGCACAATGTGCGCCTCATATCCCTTAGGCAGCTCCATCGCCACACCAAGAGGAATCAACTTAAACTCTCCCTGCTTAAGATCCACATCCTCGGCTGCCCGAAGATCAATCCAATCGGATTTGCCGTCTATATAAGTCAGCTTTTCAATTTTGTCGGTAAAATATTTAATCTTAATTGTTTCCATTTTTCTTTCATCCCGCTTTCTCATCTATGCATAATCACCACAGTGTAGAATGGGAACCGAAGGGTCTGTCTGCTTCAGGGATTTTGGTACGTCAATGACTCTCTGATTACTGCTTCCCTTCCACAGCAGCTTATTATCCTTTTTATCAATCTGAAATTCTCCGTCTACCAGCACATCCACATACTGCATAACAGCATAGTGCAGGATATTCTCCCAGCTGTCCCCGGTATATAGCCAGATGGTCTTATCAGGATATTTCTGCTTGATCTCCGCCATCAGATTTCTCACATCAAGCCGGTTGGCCGCATGAAGAGGATCACCGCCCGAAAAGGTAATCCCTGATATATAAGACTTGTCAAGCTGTTCAAAAATTTCGTTTTTGGCCGCCTCATCGAATAAAAGACCGCCTGACGGATCCCATGTTATCGGATTATGACATTCCTTGCAGCAATGGGAGCAGCCCGCTACCCAGAGTACCACACGAAGCCCGTCACCGTTTAACATATCATCCTTCGTAATATTGTGATATCTCATTACCTACATGCTCTTCCTTTCTGCAATCTCTGCCATCTTCGCTTCGTTTAATCTGGTATCCCCATGAACCCTTGAATAGGAAAGATACCCGTTCATACGCTCGATCTTAGTCAGATTTTTACTTCCGCAGACAGGACAGACATCCATCTCAAGCTCCTGATGTCCACAGTCATCACAATATGCCAGTGACAGGTTTACTCCCTCATAAAAGCCCATATCCATTGCACGTCTGATCAATGTCTTAATTGCTTCAATATTGTAGTCAATGGGATATTTTACATATTGAATTTTTCCACCATTGCTAAGCTCCCAGAAACGGTACTCCAGGTCCTGCTTCTGAATAGGTGTAATATCTTCGGATACGTGACAGTGGAAGCTGTTGGAAACATATTCCCTGTCTGAAACGCCCTCTATAATTCCATATTTGGCACGGAACTGCTTAACCTGCAAGCCGCACAGACTTTCCGCCGGTGTTCCGTAAATCGCATACAGATTTCCGTCTTCTTCCTTAAACTCATTAATCTTCTGATTGATGTGCTCTAACACCTCAAGGGCAAACTGTCCGTCCTCAACCAGAGACTTACCGTTATAAAGCTCCTGCAGCTCATTAAAAGCGGTAATGCCAAAGCTGGCGGTAGCTGTTTTCAAGATGGGTTTAATCTTATCGGAAAGCTTCAAATGCCCTCCGAGAAATCCTCCTTCACAGTATGCCAGAGGATTGGTGGAAGCACGCATCTCTCCCAAATATGCATAGGTTCTGATGTGAAGCTGACGTATCAGGTTCAGATAATAATCCAGCACCTCATAAAAGTCACGGCTCTCCTGTCTTGATTTTGCAAGAATCATCGGTAAATGCAGAGAAACTGCACCGATATTAAAGCGTCCCACAAATACAGGCACATCATCATCATCCGCAGGATGCATTCCGCCTCTCTCATACCAGGGCGAAAGAAATGCACGACATCCCATAGGAGATATCACCTTGCCGTACTGCTTGTACATGCTGGCAATATATCCCTTTCCCGTAAGAGACAGCCAGTCAGGATACATTGTCTTGGCGGAGCATTTTACCCCTGCCTCAAATACATCCTCCAACTCCTTACCCGGTCCATGAAGATTTTCATCATACAAAAAGACGATCTTCGGGAAAAGCACGGGCTTTTTACAGCCTTCCTTGCCCTGTCCCTTTCTTCTTACATTCAAAAGAGAAATCGTTGCCAGCTTGGCAAATCTTCCGGTACCGATCCCTGCAGTCACCGTAATAAAAGGATAATCTCCCCGGCTGGAGGCTACTGTATTAAACTTATATTCCCAGCCCTGGAAGCCCTGCTCGAATTCTCTTTTCACATCAGCATAGGCTTCTGCCTGTGCCGTCTCATCATCAATACCCAAATTTTTGTATTTCTTAAGGCTCTTCTGGTAAGTTTTTTCCGCATAAGGCTCTAATATCTTGTCCACCTCAGGAACAGTAAAGCCACCATACTGCTGGCTTGCGGCACTAAGCACAATATCACCGATCACATCAAACGCCACATCAAGAGTCTTCGGCTCATTGTACCAGATATTTCCCATCTCAAAGCCGCCTGTAAGCACGCTTGAAACATCAAACAAGCAGCAGTTCATGGTATCCCGCCTTGCAGACATATCATGCACATAGATATATCCGTCACGGCAGGCCTGAATTTCCTCTGTTGTCATAAAAAATTTCTGATACAGCTCTTTATTAAACTGATTGAAAATCAGGCTTCTCTTAGTAGAAACAAGAGCGCTGTCCGTATTGGCATTTTCCTTGTCACCAACATACATGATAGACTGGCTTTTCTTATAAACATCGTCCATCATGCGGACAAAATCCTGTTTATAATTGCGGTAATCCCTATAGCTTTTCGCTACAATGGGCTTAACATCCTCCAATGCGCTTTCAACAATATTATGCATAATGGGAATGGGAATCTGATCCTGTTCCAGTTCATTAACCTTTTCGACCACATACTGACAAATATGTTTCTTCTCCTCATCAGTAAATTTGGTCAGTGCTCTGTATGCACTCTTTCCTACTGCATCAATGACCTTCTGTACATTAAATGCCTCCAGACTGCCATCCTTCTTGATTACTTTCACCTGTCGTTCCGGCTTAAATAACTCACCGTAAACCACGACATCTTCCTGTTCACTGCTCATTTCACTTCCTCCATTCATCCCCGCATCATAATACAAACACCAAATCTAGTAAAAATATACCTTCCCAATCAAGATGTTGTATTATTAAGTATAGTAAAACAATCCGAAGATGTCAACTTGATTATCCAAGGAAAAATATACAAAAAGCAGCCTTACATTTTGGTGGAAATTATTTTAGGACAAATTATTTCTTATCATTCCGGATGCCGCAACGGCTTTTACTGCCTCCTGTATCTGCTCTACCGGCATGGTAAGCGCAAAACGCACATGTCCCTTACCGAGGCTTCCGAAGCTGCTTCCCGGTGTACACAAAACCCCCGACCTTTCCAAAAGCTCCATCACAAATTCCACATCATCCTCATAGCCCTCAGGGATTTTGCCCCATGCAAACATACTTCCCTGGCTGTCCGGAATATTCCATCCGATACTGCGAAGGCCGCCGCAAAGCGCATCTCTTCTTTTTTGATATTCTGCGCAGCGTCTTTTGATGCCATCATCAGGACCGTTAAGAGCCGCTATTGCCCCATACTGTACCGGAAGAAAGGTTCCGTAATCAATCTGTGACCTAAGCCTTTTAAAACTCTGCACCAGATATTCGTTTCCTACCAGAAATCCCACTCTCGCCCCGGTATAATTATAGCTTTTGGAAAGAGAGTAAAATTCTATACAATTTTCCTTAGCCCCCGGAAATTGAAGAATAGATTTTCCAATATGACCGTCATAAACAATGTCCGAATAAGCATTGTCATGCAAAATAATAATCTCATGCTTCTTTGCCCATGGGATCAGCTTTTCATAGAATTCATCCGGTGCAATTCTGCACACCGGATTTAAGGGATAGGACACGATCATGAATTTCGTTTTCTCTAAAAGTGCCTCATCCATTCCGTCAAGATCCGGCAAATAATTATTTTCCTCTTTAAGATCATAAGTACGTACATCTGCCGATGCAAGGGACGGCCCTATGGAAAAGATAGGGTATCCCGGATTGGGAACCAATACGATATCACCGGGATTACACAGACATAACCCGATATGGGCAATTCCCTCCTGAGAGCCATATACATCCGTAATTTCCCTATCCGTAAGCTCCACATGATAACGTTCCCCGAAACGCTTTATAACCGCCTTAGAAAGCTCTGGAAGCATTTTAAGGGCATATTTGTAATTGGCGGAATCTTGGGCTGCCTTCGTCACTGCCTCCATGATATGCGCATCCGTGGGAAAATCGGGAGTTCCTACCGACAGGTTGTAAACCTTTTTCCCCTTCCTTTCCACCTCTTCCTTCTTCTCATTTAAAAGCTGGAAAATTCCTTCCTCATAATCCTTCATTCTGTCTGCAATCTTTAAGTTCATTCTGCTTCGCCTGCCTTTTCATTATAGTTTTGAATAATATGATTTAAAAAATTCAGGTATCCGTTCTTCACCTCCTCCGGCGCCAGAATATTGACCTGATTCCCAAGCCCCGTAAGCCATCCGTAAAACTGACTACTCACCGTGGCTCTGACTCTGACACTGACAAAGGTATCATCAATTCTTCTCACATCCGTTTCCCGCCCGAAGCGATCCAGAATAATTCCGATCATGGATGCGGGAAGCTTTAGTATAACCGTTTCCGTCCTTCCGCCAAACATTCCGAAGGTTTGATTGGTATATTCGGCAATATCAAACTCCTTGAATGCCTCCATTCCCATACGCACTTCTCCGGGCAGCTCCGTAATCCGATTCATCTTGTCCACACGGAAGTGTTTAATTTTTTGCTCCTCATTGTCATAAGCAATCAGGTAATAATTTTCATCCTTCCATGTAAGCGCCCACGGACTTACTTTATATTTTCTGCCTTCCCTTCGTGGCTGCAGCTCCTTTTTGACATTCCATTCCATGTATGTAAAGGTAACGGGGGCATTATTCTGAATGGCATTGTGGATTCTGTCCACATTATAATAAATGCTTTCATTTTCCGTCTTAACCCGTCCCGCTACTAACACCTGTCTTTGCAGCTGCTTTCTTTCATACGGACCGGCAAGCTTTTCAATCTTTGAGATAAGCTCCCTGGATTTCTTCTGGGTGATAAATCTGGAAGACTGCACGGCATCCACCAAAAGCTTTAATTCCGGCAGTTCAAATTCGCGGCTGGCCAGGTAATAACCTCCGCCTGTTTTCGCCTTCACATTTACAATGTCATACCCCAGCTTTATCAGGCATTCAATATCATCATAAATACTCTTTCTCTCGGCTGATATTCCATAGGCAGAAAGTTCCGAAATCAGATCCTGTGCCGAAAGGCAATGATTCTCATCGGTCTTTTCGTTAAATATTCTAATAAGATAAATCAGCTTCAGTTTTTGATTTGCGGATTTTGGCATGAAAGAATTTCCTCCACTTCCCATAAATTCCTGATCTCATAATCTATCCTGAGACCGCTTTCATTCTTCTTATTCCCGGGATTATACCAGCAGCAGAATACCCCCGCCAAATTTCCTCCCTTTATATCACTGGACAGGGAATCTCCTACAAGCAGCGTTCTTTCCTTATGAAAATCCGGTATCTGCTTAAAGCATCCTTCAAAAAACCTGATATCAGGCTTATCATATTTCATCTCCTCGGATATGAAAATTCCATCCATGTACCGATCCAGCCCGGACAGCATCAGTTTATTTCTCTGCGTACCTGCCACGCCGTTGGTTACCACATACTGCCTGACCTTTCCATGAAGGCTGCGACATAAATTAAGGCTGTCATCCCGATAAAAGAACACGCTGCCCAGAGCCTTCTGATAAACCGGTGCCATATCATCAGCAGAAATTTTCTTAATATTCAATTCTCTAAATAAAGCTTCAAATCTTCCTGTAAGCAGTTCCTTTTTGGTTACTTCACCAAGCTCCAGCCTCTTCCAGTAGGAATCATTGATCGCTGCATAAAGCTTCACAATTTCATCACTGACCTCCAGATCAAACTGCTTAAAGCTAAATCGAAGTGCATAATCCTGTGATTTTTCAAAGTCTAATAAGGTCTGATCAACATCCCACAAAACAGTGTCAAAACAGCTCATACATTCCTCATTTCTTCGCATCTAACGCATAACAAACGTCAAGCCTGCGCATTTCTTTTACACATAAAAAGCGCAAAGGTCATCTTTGCGCTTCTGCTTCGGCTTCAGACTTTTGATTGCTACGCTTTCTCATCTTAATTCCTATAAAAATTCCAATTCCTGCCAAAACAACAATCACTGCCATTACCAAAAGATAGGATAAAAAGGAATTGATAAATAAAATTAAATTACTCATCGGTGCACCAGACCTTTCCGTTTATTAAATAATGATAGCATTACGCTTTTTGTAAGTCAATACCATGCCAATGACCTGTGGCAAGAAAGCTTTCAGCCATTTCCTCAGCCTCACATATGATTTCCTTGTCATAGCCCATAATACCAAGAAGCTTAATTGCATTGCGGGTGGTGGCACGTCCTTTCAATATCTTATAGCTGAAGAAAATATCATCATCCTCTATCTCCTCCGCAAAATGATAATTCTCATAAACATTCTCAAGAAGATGCGTTAATTCTATATCATGAGTGGCTGCAAAGCAAATACAATTTTGATCCGCCATACTCCGCAGTATCTCCGTAGATGCCGCAATACGCTCCACCGTGTTGGTTCCTCTAAGCACCTCATCAACAAAACATAACACCGGCACCCCACCCTCGGTCAGAAAATCAAGAATTCTCTTAAGAGCTTTTATCTCCACCATATAGTAGCTGCTTCCTCCCTGCACATCATCTCTAAGTGCCATAGAAGAACATATCCTGAAAAAGCAGCTTCGATAGCTTGCTGCCAGGCAGGTATGAACGGTCTGTGCAAGTATTGCATTGATTGCTACCGTTTTTAAAAAGGTAGATTTTCCCGATGCATTTGATCCGGTAATCAAAACACTTCTCTGAACATTAATACTGTTTGCCACGGGATCACTGATCAACGGATGATACATTTCTTCGGCATTGATCTCCATCTGCTCCGTGAATTCCGGAATGCAGAAGGAATGCGCCTGCCTGTAAGCCCCTACTGCAATCAGCGCATCTATTCTCCCCATAACGGTAATCATTCCGTCTATCTCTTTGATATGCTTTCTCACCTCGGAAAGCATCTGGTTAAATTTCATCAGATCAATATGAAACCCCATCCTGGCAAAATCAAGCAAAATATCCAAAGGATTACTTGAACCTGCCATCCGCCCGGCAGACATAATGATAGACGAACCTGCTTTAAAGCTTTTCATACTGTTATTGTACTCCTTTAAGGCCGAAAATTCCTCTTCCATAACGTCTATCGGATGCTTTTTCAGTCTGCTTACGGTATCCATAAGCCGAAAAATGTAGGCAAAGCTTACAATATAAGGATCTATTTCCTTCTTAATCTTAAAGTAGCTGATATTGTTATAGCACAAAATACAGCAAAGCGCCAAAATTCCCATTGGCACATTAAAAAACAATACTGCAATAGCAGCCACCAGCAGGATAAAGGACAGATAATGGGGCAGATTGCTGCGTTCCCCCAGATCATCCAGATAATCCAGATAATCATATACGGAAAACTTTCCGCACCTTCCCAGCCTGGAAAAAATAAGCTGGATGCTTACACGCTGATCCTGATTACGGCGAAAGTATTCTATAATCCTTTCCCTTTTGGCAAGCTCCTCCCGGTCCATACAGGGGGTGCGGAGCATATAATACAAATACTCCTCCCCTGCTGCTGACCACGCATAGTTCATTTCCTTAAACACTGCATCCATATCCAGGTCATTCCATGTAATATCATCCACGAAAAAGCCGCTCTGATGCTTTAAAAAATAACCGGAAATGCTTTTAAACTGCTCCTGCTTGTATTCCTTTTCAGGAAGAACTCCATATTCCTCATAGAGTCTTTTTACAAACTTCTTTTCATCCTTTTTGAAATCAAGGTACCCTTTCAGCATTAAAATTGCCAACAGGCATACCATCGCCATTGCAAATATTAGATATTCCATAAATTTACTCTACCACAAACATCTTAATGCTTTCTTCCATTTCCTTGGCAATACCATTGAGCTGCTCCACATCAGCTGCAATATTTGATACAATTGAACCTACTTCAGTAGCAGAAGCGGAAGTTTCCTCTGTACTTGCAGCATTTTCTTCTGCGATTGCAGTTAAGTTCTGTACGACATCCACTACCTTTATTCTTGCCTCATCCAGCTTCTGAGTCTTAGTAGCAATAGCGCGAATTCCATCGATAGATTTATCAATACCATCCTTTACGTTGTGGAACGCATTCTCGGTATTCATTACATTTTCATTCTGCTTCTCAATAACGACCTTTACATCCTCCATGGTTTCAACTGATTTCTCGGAATCGGAAATCAACAGATTAATAATATTATCAATTTGTCTTGCCGATTCATTTGACTGCTCAGCCAGCTTCTGAATCTGGGAGGCAACAACCGCAAAACCTCTTCCCTGCTCTCCTGCTCTTGCAGCCTCAATGGAAGCATTCAGAGACAGCAGATTGGTTTCCTCTGCAATATCACTGATCATATCCGTTGCTTCCTTAATCTTCATTGCTGATACATTGGTAGTATTCGTCTGATCATAAATAATCTGGATTGCCTCTTTGGTTCTTTGATTAATGTCATTTAAATCTGACAATATATCAATTGCATTATTACCTGCACTCCGCATGCCACGCATAGTTTCCCGAAGCTTTTCTACTTCATCATTGGTCTCTTCTATCATGTTGCCCATCAAAATAATATTTTCTGTTGCTGTCTGAGTCTCCTGTGCCTGTGAGGTTGCTCCCTGTGCGATTTCGGAGATTGCCTTTTCCACCTGCTCTACCGATGCAGTTGTCTCCTGTGCACTAGCGCTCATAGTGTTGGAAGAATCATACAAATGATTGCTATGTTCAACAATCGTTCCGATTACTCTGGAAAGCTCCTTTCGCAGGACATCAATCGCACGCCCCATAACACCTGTTTCATCTTTTCTTCTGCTTAAATATTTTTGAAGCGGACTTTCCGTAAAATCAAGCTCAGCCAGTTTGGTAATCATAACGGTAACCTTTTCGATGGGCTTGATAATTCTTATCGCTATAAAAAAGCCTATAATACAACATAAAACCAGAACAAAGGTAGATGCATAGATACTGTTCTTTAAAATCTGGCTGACACTTGCAAGGGTTTCATCCTCATCTGCAGTAACCACCACAACATACTCCATATTTTCTCCAACATAGAAAGAAGCATACTTGGTAACTCCCTTAAACACATATGTGATTACATCTGTTTCAAGACGATTTCCTTTTGACAGTTCTCCAAGTATCTGCTTAACCGCATCATTTTCAACAGGCTGTCCAATCTTTTCCGCCGTAGGGTGATACAGCATAGTACCGTCAGCGGCCACAACATATGCATAGCTTGATGTCATTCCTTCAATATTGACATGCCCTACTGCTTTCGCCAGCTCATCCGCCGTTAAAACCGCTTCCGTACCTGCAATCTCGATTTCCCTGTCCACACTTTCGCCTGCTATGAATGCAATATCTTTCATATAGTTCTTAATAAGATCAGACTGGCTCTCTCGCGCCAACGGTATAACCGTCCAAAGACACAGGAAAGCAGTGGCAAAAACAGCCACTACAATAAGCAGTACTATTTTAGTCTTAATTGAATTAAAAAATGATACTTTATTTTTCTTTTCCATAAGTAACTCTCCTTTGTTAATATGTATTTATATATAATGAAATGCCGGCATCACTTTTTCATATCAGAACTGATTCTTTTCATAATGTCATTCGCTTTCATATATATGTCTTCCGGTTTCTCCTTTAAAACAAATTTTCCCTTTTCATAGAGTATCTTACCATTCACCATGGTCATTGACACATTTTGCTTGCTTCCACTGTATACAATATTTTTAGCAATATTATTAAGTGGCTGCATATTGGGCTGATTTAAATCGATCATGATAATATCCGCAAGCTTTCCCTCCGCCAGCACATCCGCATCCCAAAGCCCCATAGCGTGGGCTCCGTTTACGGTGGCCATCTTAAGAACCTCTGCTGCGTCTACAGCCGCTGCATTTTGCTCCTTAAGCTTAGCTAGTCCCGTAACCAAAAACATTTCGCGGAACATATCCAGACAATTATTGCTGGCCGGTCCGTCAGTACCGATAGCAACCGGTATTCCTGCCTTAAGAAACTGGGATATGGGTGCAATTCCGCTTGCCAGCTTGGCATTGGATGCCGGATTGGTCACCGCATACAGCCCCTTTTCCTTCATGATATTTAAATCCTCCGGTGTCATATGTACGCAATGATACCCACCACCGCCATAATCAAACATTCCAAGAGACGCAAGAAAAGCCATGGGCGTCATGCCGTAACGCTCTATGCAGCCTGTAACCTCTCCCTCCGTCTCCGCCAGGTGGGTAAATACCGGAGCTTTGTATCTATGGGAAAGCTCTGCAATCCCTTCCAGCAGTTCCCGTGAACAGGTATATTCTGCGTGAAAGCCAAGAATATAGGATTGAAGAGGACTGCTTCCGTTAAGCTCCCGGTACATCTCCTCCACCATGGAAAGCGACTGGCTGAAGTTATTTACCGCCCCCACCTGAACGCATCGCATCCCCATATCATCAAATGCGGCTGCAATGGTTTTGGGTGTAAGGTACATATCAAAAGCAGCCGTAATACCACTGGTCAGATATTCCAACACCGCCAGCTTCGTAAGCTCATATATATCCTCCCCGCTCATCTTAGCTTCAACAGGAAAAATGCGGTTATTTAACCATTCATCAAGGGGAAGATCATCTGCAAACGACCTAAGGAGCGTCATGCCCGAGTGCGTATGTGCATCCTTAAAGCCCGGCATCAAAAGATTTCCGTTACAGTCTATCTCCCGATCCCATACCATGCAGGAGGTACCCGGCTTTTTATAAATATCGTCCGTCCCTCTGCCGTCTCCCACATAAACAATTCTGTCATCCTTAACCCATAACTCTCCATGAAAAATATCCTTGTCCTCTTCCATGGTAAGAATTCTGGCATTATAGAATCTTATATTCATAAGGCCCTTTCCTTTCCCTTTAAATTTTCCGGTCCAAAACTTTCGGGAAGGAGCTGGCTAAGGTAATAGCATCTGTAATTCTGCTCATTTCCGGCAATAATCACAACAAAGTCTTCTGGATCAGCAAACTCACGCATCACCTGCCGGCAGACACCGCATGGAAAGGCAAGCTGCTTATCCTCTCCACCCCCGGCTCCCCCTACCACCGCAATGGCCTTAAGCTTCCGGCTGCCCTCGCTGACCGCCTTGCTGATCGCACACCGCTCTGCACAAATTGAGGGTGTATAAGCTGCGTTTTCAATGTTGCAGCCTGTGTAAATCCGAAGCTCTCTGGTGAGAACCGCCGCGCCTACCGTATACCCCGAATAAGGAGCATACGCCTTTTTTCTGGCCTCTGTTGCGGATCTTATCAGCTCCTTCACAGGAATATCCTGTAAATTGGTTATCTGTTCCATATTTATACTCCATGTCCTAAAATGCACAAATAGACTCTGTTATCAGTTTTCTGAAAAGAGGCGCTGCCTGATTGGAGGCTGCCTGCACCTCTTCATGGGTCAGTGGCTGCTCCGTCATCCCCGCTGCAAGATTAGCCACACAGGAAATTCCGCATATTTTCATTCCCATATGGTTTGCGGCAATTGCTTCCACAACTGTGCTCATTCCCACAGCATCGGCACCTAAGGTGCGAAGCATCCTTATTTCCGCCGGCGACTCAAAGGAAGGACCTGTAAGCTGCACATAGATTCCTTCATGAAGAGTAATTTGATTTTCCTGCGCTGTTTTTCGTATAACTGCTTGAAGCTGCGGGTCATATACCTTGCTCATATCCGGGAAACGGCAGCCCAGCTCGTCAATATTGGCTCCGATCAGCGGATTAGGCGCAAAACAGGAAATATGATCGGTAATCAGCATAAAGCTTCCTGCCCCAAACGTCGGATTAATTCCGCCGGATGCATTGGTCAGGAACAGAATTTCCGCTCCCATCATTTTCATAAGTCTTGCAGGCAATACTACGTCAGAAATGGGATATCCCTCATAATAATGAACCCTGCCCTTCATACATACTACCGGAACATCCTTTACATAACCAAAAATAAATTTCCCCTCATGTCCCGGAACGGTAGACACAGGAAAATTCTTAATTTCACCATATGAAATTTCTCCGCGAACATCCATGGTATCCGCATAATTTCCAAGTCCCGACCCCAAAACAAGCGCCACCTTGGGCGTAAAGGGAATTCTGTCTTTGATGCTGTCGTAACATTCTAGCACTTTTTGATATACACTGTTCATAAAACCCCCCATTATCCTTTTTATAATGTATTATCATATCACAAAAACAATATTATCGCAACGAATCATTAAACCGAACTATTGCTTGTCTGTAAATCTATAACAAAAAGAACCGATTGTACATCGGCTCTTTTTGTTAATCAGATGATAATGCAAACCATTCCTCCATTAGAGTCATTTACGATCTTCTGCATGGTTTCCTGAAGCTTTAACTGGCTTTCCTCCCCGATCATGGTCAGTTTCCCTGTAATTCCGTCATTGACAAGCTGCTCCACCGATTTCCCGAAAATATTGGTGTCCCAGATTCCGTTCTCTGTCTGGCTTGAGTCCGAAATAAAACGTATCAGATCCTGAGCCTGCTCCTCAGACCCTACAATAGGGGATATCTCCGTCTCTATATTGGCGCGGATCATATGAATGCTGGGACTTTCCGCTCTGATCTTTACACCGAACTTGTTCCCATGTCTTATAACCTCGGGCTTATCTAATTTGATTTCGCTCCGCTCCGGCGTCACTACGCCGTACCCCTTTTGTCTTACGGAGGAAATAGCATGAAGCACCTTTACATACTCCTTTTTCATGGCCGCCATTTCCTTTAACACGGAAAGCAGATGATATTCATTGTCAATGTTTTCCCCTACCATTTCACTGAGCATTTCATAGTAACAGGTATCATCTACCTCCAGCCATACCCTGATTCCGCCGTCCGACATGTCGATACTGTCCATCTTGCATTTCCTGATATAAGGCCCCTCAATGGAAACGGGATTATTCTTCACATCACGGATACAGTTGTACTGCTTCATAATTTCCTTGACACGCTCAACAATATCCACCTTCATTTTATGGTTTGAAGGAAGCATTTCCACCCACTTCGGCATATAAAACTCTATCATGGTAAGAGGGAACTCATAAAGTATATTTTCGAGGATTTGATAAATATCATCCTTTTTCAGTTGTTCACAGTTTACCGGCATAACCGAAACCTGATATTTTCCCTCCAGCTCTAAGGCCAACGCTTTAGCCTCATCACTATATGGCTTTGCGGTATTTAAAAGAACAATAAACGGCTTTTTCAGCTGATTAAGCTCCTTAATCGTGCGTTCCTCCGCCGGTATGTAGCTTTCCCTCGGGATTTCTCCAAAGCTTCCGTCGCAGGTAATTACTATTCCAATGGTAGAATGGTCTCTTATCACCTTTCTGGTCCCTATTTCCGCAGCATGGGTAAACGGAATTTCCTCCGAAGACCAGGGTGTCTTTACCATTCTTTCCGTCTCATTCTCCATGTGTCCGCTGGCGCCGTCCACCATATAGCCCACACAGTCAATCAGCCTGACCTTGGCTTCCACCCCTTCCCCTAAAGCAAGCTTTGCCGCCTCCTTGGGAATAAACTTGGGTTCTGTAGTAGTGATTGTCTTTCCGCCTGCACTCTGGGGAAGCTCATCCATAGCCCTTTCCTTCTCATAAGCATCCGTCATATTAGGAAGCACCATCAAATCCATAAAACGCTTGATAAAAGTAGATTTTCCGGTTCTGACAGGACCTACCACACCTATGTAAATTTCTCCGCCGCATCTTTCTCTTATATCCTTGTACAGGTCATATTCTTTTCTGCTATTTATGTCCATAAAATTACCCCTTCCATACTTAGTAAAGTGTATGTGAAGGGGATTTTGTTTATGACTCAACTTTTTCTCTCTGGCTGCGCATCCATGCAAAATAATTTTCATCGCACCGGTCAAAGGTTCCGTCTTCCTTAAACTGTATCTCATACTGTTTAAAGATATGAGAAAGCACCTGCTGATAGGGTTCCCAGTCTCTTTCCATCATCTCTCTGGTATAGTGCTGCTCGCAGCGTCCCTCCGGTGAACTTTTTAAAAACCGCCCTCCCTTTGGTCTTTGCTCCGCACTAAGGCTGCAGCCCTCCTTCGTAAGCGCTGTACATTCTCCCATAGCATCTATACCAATAAAGGTATAGCACTTATGCCTCATCCGCAAATAATACAAGAGGCCTTTATTTGTAGAAAAACGATCAATGGCATAAAGACCATTATCGTCCTTCAGCATTGCAACAAGCATATCTTCCAGGTCTTCCCGCATTTTTAATTGTCCTGCCGGAATTTCTGTTCTGCCTTCCAGCTCCTTTAGCATATCCTCCGGCGAAAGAGAACATCCCTTTTCCCTGCAGCATCTTCCCTTACATTCTCTGCATTCAGCCCCCGGTTCAAATCCTACCAATGTGACCGCTCCTTTACTAGATTATATATAACTCCTCACTATGCTGTTTCAGCCACATTCTATGCCGCCGGTACAAAGGATCTATGCTTCCCACCAGATTCCAAAATTCCGGTGAATGATCCATATGTACCAAATGACACAGCTCATGAATGATCACATAATCGCACACTGCTTCGGGAGCCATGATTATCCGCCAGTTGAAATTCAAATTCGCCCTTGTACTGCAGCTCCCCCACCGGCTTCTCTGATCCTTGACATGCAGTTTTCCATAAGAAACTCCCAATACCTCAGCATAACGCCGCGCCCGCTCTTCCAGAACGGCGGCTGCCTGCCTTCGATACCATTTTTCCAGCTGGCTGCGCTGATATTCATAATCCGCTTCATATCCGGCATACAGGATCACCCTGTCATCCAACTGCCTGATCTTGATCCTGCTTCTCTCTTCCCTGACAACCGTAAGCGTTAATTTTCTGTCAAGATAAGGCAGGATATCTCCATTTTCCAGCTTAATCCGCATGGAAAGCTCTTTTTGTCTGGCATTAAGAAGGCGTTCTCTGGTTGCATCCACCCATTCACTCTTTCTGGTAATAAAGGCTTCAACATCCTCCGTGCTCATCCAGATGGGCGCTTTGACTATCAGTTCGACTTCATTATTAAAAGAAAGAACAATTGTCCTTCTTCTGCCTTTATACAATTTATACGGTATCATACAGGCTCTCCATATTTCAGTCCAAAGGAACCGGTTGCAATATAATATCTTCCAAAACAGCGGCTGTCTCCGTCGATACTGTTGATATCACCAAACTGCTGCATATCATTGTTAATCTTCTCCCAGCTTTTTCCATCATCAAAGGAACGGAAAAATCCATATATACCATCTATTACGCCGCAGACATACAGTGCCTTGTCTTCCTTTAAATAGGAGCCCTCCGGCCTGAGCACCCCAAGACCTAACCGGTATACATGATCCTCTTTTTCTGAAATTCTGGTAATCACGGGAGCAATCTGTGTCTCATCCTGATTAAAGAAAACCTTATATAAACCATAGCTTCCCAGCGCCGCATAAAAGATCCCTGTTTTTCCGGCCTCTCCTCTGATCTCGGTCTTGTTGGCGCAGTCAATCAATCCCATGCATAAGGTTTCCGAAAATACTGCCTTTTGAACCTGATAAAAGCTTTTTCCCTTATCTTTACTTACAAACAAGCAAAAGCCATCTCCAAAGCCATAGAAGGTATTTGGCTCCACTCTATCGGCATATACCTTAAAATGTGTCTTGGTATCTGTAATATCCTCTTTATTCAGATTATAAATCCGAACCTTCTCAAAGCTTTTCCCGCCGTCACAGCTTACAACTACGCCCTTGGCAAACAAATCAATTCCCTCCGCCACACAGTAAACCATGCCTTTCGTATCACTTGAAATTGCTGCCCACCCGGAATTCACATTGGGACGCTCAATCTGCCCAAAGCGCTCATCCAGATACTGAGTAATTCCGTAAGGAAGCGGTATTCGTTCAAAGCTCTGACCATAGTCATGTGACAGAATAAGGCCGCCCTTAGTCTTTCCCTTCCAATTGCCTCTCGGGGTAACCAAAACAGTTTCCGGGTGAAAATCCGAAAAGTCTGCATTAATACAGGTAATGTACCTGTTTCCCTGTGCATCTGCGAAGGAATTTTCGCAGGGCTTGTCCACCTGAGTAAATGCAAAGCCTCCCAAATCTCCTACGATATCAAGCACCTTCACAGGTCCATCCACAGGTCCGTACACATTCAGATGTACCGTTTCTTCTATTCCGTCACACCAATCCTGAAAGCTTCTGCTCTCCCTGGTAAAATCTTTACTTACAAAAACTCCGGTTCCGCTGTTAAACCAAACCTCATCCGGTTTGAACGGATTAATCTTCACATCGCTAAGCCAGTGAATTAAGGAATGTCCTCCATTATACTCAGGCTTCATATATGGCGCACGGAAGCTTAAATTGCCGATTGAAAGATCAAACAATGCCACCTCCCAGGTCTTTCCGTAATCCCGGGAGATAAACACCATATCACCTTCCTCACGGCATATGGTGCTGGCAGCCAAAAGTCCCGGCATGCTCCGGCAACTGGAAATTCCGCCATATCCATAATCCCTGACTGTCTCTCTTGCCAATGTATGTATTCCGTCTGCATCTGCCCATACCTCAGGCGTAATATCATCATATCCCGCAATATGCCCTGAAGCATCAAAACCATACCGCAGAATTCTTCCGCCTACTATATCACCCGAATCACAGCTGTAGCCCATTTCCGTTACATAAGAGCATCTTCCGGTATTCACCAGCGTACAGTAAAAATAAGTTCCGTCATAATCATATCTGTGCGCAACATAGCCGCTCCACTTAGAACCCGGAATTTCCACACTCTTTGGCATCATCAGCTTTTCAAAATGCGCCCCTTTATCGTAGGAAACATACAAACTGTGCCCGCGAAGCCTCTCATCACCCGTGGTTACCCCTGCGCTTCCTGCTATCAGCGTATTTCCATCCGGAGAACACCATACAAAAGTCATACAGCGCTCCCCACCGGTTTCAAGCTTCTCCCAGGTAAGCCCCAAATCCCCGGTTCGAAAAAGCCCGTCCTTCTGGCTTGCAAAATACAGGGTCTTCTCGTCGGAAGGATCTCTGACCAGGCGGTATCCCGTTCCTCTGCCGTTCATATTCCCGTGAACATAACAGGGAATTTTATGATGAACATATGTCTTCCCATAATCATTTGAAACAGAAAGCTTACCAAAGGGCTCCCCGTCTTCATCGCAGGATGAGTTAATCCCGCTTGCGATATACAGCATTTCCGGCCTGACGGGATCTACCGCCATTGCAATCGGGTAGGTTTGGGCAAGATCATACATATTGACTGCTTCAGTTAACGACTGCCACTGTTTACCTACGTAGTCAAACCGGTAGCTTCCGCCGATATCGGTTCTAATATATAAAACATTTTCTTTTACCGGATGAAACAAAAATCCGGTAACATATCCGCCTCCGGGTATGGGAAGGTTTCTATATTGATATGCCGTTTCCTTCATTCCAAATATCTCCAAATATCCATATTCCGATTATTTAATCTCAGGAATGTTTTGCTTATTTTAAAATAACCTTACGGAAATTTTTCTTTCCCCGCTTTACTACAACGCCCTCTCCTGCAAAGGTATCCTTGCCAAAGGCTGCCTTTACATCAGTGATCTTATCACTTCCAAGGGTTACGCCGCCCTGTTCAATTGCTCTTCTTCCCTCCGAGCGGCTTTGTACAAGCCCTGCTTTACACAACACGGAAATCATATCTATCATTCCATCCGTAAAGTCTTCCTCACATATCTCTGTGGTAGGCATATCTGCAGCTACTCCGGCGCTAAATAACGCTCTGGCGCTTTCCTGCGCTCTTGCGGCTTCCTCCTGCCCATGTACAAGCTTGGTAAGCTCAAAGGCAAGGATTTCCTTTGCCTGATTTAACTGGCTACCCTCCCACTGATCCATCTCATCGATCTGTTCAATCGGCAGGAAGGTGAGCATACGAAGGCATTTCAGTACATCTGCATCCGCAACGTTTCTCCAGTACTGGTAAAATTCAAAAGGAGAGGTTTTGTTGGGATCAAGCCAAACAGCCCCTTTTTGTGTCTTACCCATCTTTTTGCCTTCTGAGTTAAGAAGAAGGGTAATTGTCATTGCATATGCATCCTTGCCAAGCTTTCTTCTGATCAGCTCTGTCCCTCCAAGCATATTGCTCCACTGATCATCACCGCCAAACTGCATATTACAGCCGTATCTTCTAAACAACTCATAAAAGTCATAGCTCTGCATCAGCATATAGTTAAATTCCAGGAAGCTAAGGCCCTTTTCCATTCTCTGCTTATAGCATTCTGCCCGAAGCATGTTGTTAACGGAAAAATGAGGTCCGATTTCCCTAAGGAACTCAATATAATTCAAATCAAGAAGCCATTCCGCATTGTTTACCATCATTGCCTTTCCCTCAGAGAAGTCAATAAAACGGCTCATCTGCTTCTTAAAGCATTCACAGTTATGATCAATGGTCTCCTTGGTCATCATGCTTCTCATATCGGTTCTTCCCGAAGGATCTCCCACCATACCGGTGCCGCCGCCAATCAGCGCAATAGGCTTATTTCCTGCCATCTGCAGACGCTTCATCAGGCACAATGCCATGAAATGTCCCACATGCAAAGAATCCGCCGTGGGATCAAATCCAATATAAAAGGTAGCCTTTCCGTTATTAATTAATTCCTTGATCTCTTCCTCGTCGGTAAGCTGTGCAAGAAGTCCTCTTGCCTTTAATTCGTCAAAAATAGTCATTTCCAATCCCTCTCTGTTTTTATTTCTTTATTAATTACTTTTATATTTATTTCTGCTTTTATCTCTCTTCCCTAAAATAATTAAGTCCCAGCGCCGCAGGCAGATTAATCCTGCTGGACTTTCTCATAGAGCTTATCATAAGTACAAGCGCCGTCATAAGAAACGGCAGCATATCATAAAAAGCAATAGGAAAAGGCAGAACGCTTTGGGGAATATAATATTTCAGAACTCTAAGCGCTCCAAACACGAAGGATCCTAAAATCGCCCTCGAGGGCTGCCAGTTTGCAAAAATAACCAGTGCAACCGCAATCCATCCAAGGCCGCCCACATTGTCGCTGATCCATACGCCTCCATTGATGATCATAGAGCAATATACACCACCGATACCGCAAATAGCCCCTCCCAAAATAATATTAACATATTTTACTTTGACTACCTTAATACCTGCTGCATCCGCTGCTCCCGGGTTTTCTCCTACTGCTTTAAGTGAAAGCCCCCTTTTGGTTCTGTTCAGGTAGTATGCGGATACTATGGCAATCGCAACTCCGATATATACAAAGGGGCTATAGGAAAACAACAGCTCCCCAAGTACCGGAATATCACTTAAACCGGAAATATGAATTCCTCTCATTGCCGCCGTAATTTTCTCCGGAAGCTTTAAGGTACCCTCCGGACTTTTATTCAGTACGAATATTCCGATAAAATTAGCAAACCCGATTCCGAAAATCGTCAGGGTAAGCCCTGTCACATTCTGATTTGCCATAAAGGTTACCGTCAGCACCGCATAAATAAGAGCACTAAAAGCCCCCGCTGCTGCCGCAAGCAAAAGTGCAAGCATAAAGCTGTCCGTATAATACCCTGCCATAAATCCTACGCAGGCTCCTATGGACATCATACCCTCTACGCCTAAATTTAAATGTCCCGTCTTTTCTGTCAGAATTTCTCCTACCGTTCCAAATAATAGAGGAGTTCCCGCTCCTACCGCCGCAACAAGAAATTTAATGATCATATCCATCTATCAGCCCTCCGTCTCTTTCCTGCAGTCGCCCGAACAGGAAGATTTCTGCCGGAGCACGAAACGATACCTTACAAAGAATTCACATCCCAAAATAAAGAACAGTATAATTCCCTGCAGCACATCAGCGCAGTCTGTGGAAAGTCCGAAATTTGACTGTACCACACTGCTTCCCTTTTCCAGAACACTGAATAAGAAGGATACCAGTAGAATAGAAAAAGGATTAAGCTGTGCCAGCCATGCAACAATAATTGCCGTAAATCCTACACCTCCCGCAACTGAAGTGGTAAGTGTAATATCTGATCCCGTCGCCTGTATCATACCCGCCATACCACAGATGCCGCCGCTTAAGAACATGGTTCTAAGAACAATCTTTTTTACATTCATGCCCGCATATCTTGCTGTGTCCTGGCTTTCTCCCACCACGCTGATTTCATATCCCTGCTTGGTGTACTTTAAATAAATAAACACCACCACTACCAGAATAAGGGCAATCAGCCAGCCGAATTGAATACCGAAAAGCTTGTCTAAGGACGCATTCTTGTCAAATCTGGCAATTTTCGGAAAGCCCTGCGACCCCGGATCCATCCAGGGTCCATCCCTTAAATAGGATACAATATGCAGTGCAATGTAATTCAGCATCAATGTAAATAAGGTTTCATTGGTATCATACTTCACTTTAAAGATTGCCGGTATAAGCCCCCAAAGACCTCCTCCTATAAATCCTGCAAGAAACATTACGATCACAAGCAGTACATGGTTCATTCCCGAACAAAACAGTGCAAAATAAGTAGCACAGGTAGCACCGAAAATAAGCTGTCCCTCCGCACCGATATTCCAGAATTTCATCTTGAAGGCAAGTGTTACACCAAGAGACGTAATAAGAAGCGGTATCATGATTTTGACAGTTCCCTGAAATGCCATCACGCTTCTGCATGCCCCTGAAAGAATGGTTCCGTATATGACAAAAGGATTTTGTCCTACACATGCAATAAAAACACCGCCTGCCACAAGGGAAAGAAACACTGCAAGAAGACGCAAAAGCATCATCCTCCCTGTAGTAAGCTCAGCACGCTTCACAACTCTGATTAAAGGCTCCTGATGCTGCTTTGAAGTAACAGTACTCATTTAACGTGCCTCCCTTTCCGCTTCATCCGCTCTTGTTTCTCCGGTCATCATCATACCGATCTCTTCCTTGGTAACCTTATCCGCATCCACGATGCCGGTTATTTTGCCATGGCAAAGCACCATAATACGATCTGACAGTTCCAAAAGCACATCCAGATCCTCGCCGATATACATCACCGCAACATTCTTTTTCTTCTGCTCATTTAAAAGCTCGTAAACGGTATAGGAAGAGTTGATATCAAGCCCTCTGACCGGATAAGCGGTAATCAGCACTGACGGAGATGATTCAATTTCTCTCCCCAGAAGCACCTTCTGTACATTTCCTCCGCTTAGAAGTCTTACCGGAGTTTCCGTTCCCGGCGTAACAATCTCCAGCTTTCCGATCAGCTTCTCCGCAAGCTCCCTTGCCGGCTTCCGGCTGACAAAGGGGCCCTTGCCCTTCTGATAACTTTTCAGAAGCATATTATCGGTCATTCCCATAGATGCCACAAGCCCCATGCCCAGACGATCCTCCGGCACAAAGCTCATGCTCACGCCCTTTTCAATAATCTCCGACGGTGACTTGCCTAAAATATTTTCCTTATGAAACAAAATAGCTCCCTGATCCGCATGTAAAAGTCCGGCAATCGCCTCACAAAGTTCCTTTTGTCCGCTGCCTGCAACGCCTGCCACACCAAGAATTTCTCCCCGTTTAATCTCAAAGGAAATATCATCAATTGCCTTACTTCCGTCCTGCTTATTAATGGTTAAATCCACCACCTTAAGAATCGTTTCAGGCTCCGGCATCTTAGGCCGGTCAATTTTAAGACTTACCGGTCTTCCAACCATAAGCTCTGTCAGTCTTTTGGCATCACATTCAGCCGTATTTACCGTTTCAATACTCTTTCCCTTCCGCAAAATCGTTACCCGGTCACTGATGGCCAAAACCTCCTGAAGCTTATGGGTAATAATGATGATCGCACAGCCCTTTTCTCTCATCTTTCGCAGAATTTGAAACAGCTTTTCCGTTTCCTGCGGTGTCAAAACTGCAGTAGGTTCATCCAAAATAAGTATTTCCGCACCTTTATATAATACCTTTAAAATTTCCACCGTCTGCTTTTCGGAAACGCTCATATCACAGACGTATTTCTCAGGTTCAATTTCCAATCCGTAGGTTTCACTGATTTTTTTAATTTTCTCGCTGGTGACACGGCTCTTTTCTTTCCGTCCACCTGTTCCAAGCACAATATTGTCCATAGCCTGAAAGGCTTCCACAAGCTTAAAATGCTGATGGATCATTCCAATTCCAAGCTTCATGGCATCTACCGGTGAATTAATCTTTACTTCCTCTCCGCCGATAAAAATTTGTCCTTCGTCGGGATGATAAATTCCCGAAAGGACATTCATCAGCGTCGTCTTGCCGGAACCATTCTCTCCAAGCAGTGCCAGAATTTCCCCGTATTTTACATTAAAATCAATCCTGTCATTGGCAACCACCTGCCCGAATACCTTCGTAATCCGCCTGCATTCGATTGCATATAATGCTTTACCCTGCTTCTCCATCACATTTTACTCCTATAAAAATTTAGGGCGGTCATAAAATGGCCGCCCTGTATGAAGCTTTGTAACAATTATTTAACTACTACGTTCTTGAAATACCAGTTCATGTTTCCGGTAATATCTGCATCACTTAAGGTAGAACCTTCTTCTCCTACCGTACTTCCGTCGTTGGTCTCAATCACACCGTCAAATACATTAAAGCCTTCCTCTACTATCTGCTTTCTTGCAGCATCAACAGCTTCCTGTGTTCCTTCTGCACAAAGATCAGACAGATCTGCAATATTTACAAGGCCTTCAGCCATACCGCCGAAGTAATTCTCGCCTGTCCATGTTCCGTCAATAACAGACTGTACAGCATACGTATAATATACGGACCAGTCCCACATAACAGAAGTAAGCACGGCTCCGGGAGCATCCTTAGACATATCTGAATTATAGCCTACACCCCATACACCGTTCTGCTCTGCAACAGTCTGCGGATTGGGTGTATCGCAGTGTTGTGCAATTACATCACAGCCGAGATCAACCAATGCCTGTGCAGCCTGTGTTTCACCCTCGGGATCAAACCAGCTGTTTGTTACCTTTACATATACCTCACAATCAGGATTTACGGAATATGCACCCATTGCAAATGCATTGATACCGCCTGTTACCTCAGAGTTATCCTGACCCATAGCAGCAACATATCCAAGCTTATTGCTTTCTGTCTTAAGGCCTGCTGCAATACCTGCAAGATATCTTGCCTGATAAATTCTTCCGAAATAGTTATTGAAGTTCACGCCGTTTGACTTATAGCCTGTACCATGGGAAATGATTACGTCCGGGAACTCCTCTGCCAGTGCTTCACAGGTATCCATAAAGCCCCAGCTTGTTGCGAAGATAACGTTACAGCCTTCTTCAATGCACTCACGAATAGCATTTTCGATTGCTGTTGCATCTGAATCGCTTACATTGTTCTTGCGTACAATCTGAGAATCATCCAGTCCCAGATTTTTCTGCATTCCCTGAATACCAAGATCATGTGTGTAGGTGTATCCGCTTCCCTCTGCAGGATCTGTAATGTGAATAACACCAACCTTAATGTCTTCCTTTGCAATCGCAGGCATAACACCTGCTGCAGCGGTCTCTGCTTCCGCATCTGCTTTTGTGTCCGCATTCTCTGCTGCGTCTGCATCAGCTGCTGCTTCGTTGTTCTCCTCTGTCACATCAGCAGGTGTCTGTGAGCTTCCGCAAGCACAGAGAGAAACAACCATGGCTGATACCACCAAAAGGCTTAATAATTTTTTCATTTGACTCCTCCTATAATTATAATGATTTCACGCAAAAAGGCAAAATTCGTTCATTTTGCCTCCTCGCCGTTAAAAATAATTACTTATTTACTTTATAACAATTTTCTTTAAAGTTCAACATTTATTTTCTCATTTACCCTATTTATTCAGCATCAGCTTCATCATCGCCTGATTTAATCCGTCCACCGTAAGCTTATACATAGGGAAAAGTCCCTTGATCGCAGTCTCCGCCTCACGCCATGGCGCATGGCCGGGTGCCATCTTAGGATTTAGCCACACTACCTTCTTGTAGTGGCGCTTTAGCAAAAGCAGCCACTCCCAGCCCGAAAGTCCTCCGTTAGGTCCTCTGTAATTACCGGTAGCAGAATACAGCTCCTCAGGTGCCATTGCTGCGTCCCCCACCACAATCACCTTGTAATCACTGTCCAGATTCCGGAACATCCATTCCGTATCAATCCATTCTCCATTCTCACATTCCGGCGTTTTATACAGCTTAGAATAAATACAGTTATGAAAATAATAGGTTTTTACATCCTTATAATGATTGGACTTGTGCACCGCCTGAAACAGCTCGTTTAATAGGGAGCTGAAGGGTATCATGGTTCCACCGGAATCCATAAGAAGAAGCAGCTTTACAGCATTCTTTCTGGGCTTTCCCATGACGATCTGAAGACAGCCTCCGTTATTGCAGGTCTTATCAATGGTCTCATCAATATCCAGCTCTGTTTTGGGAATATCCAGTCTTGTGGAAAACTGGCGAAGCTTTCTGAAGGCAAGCTGAAACTGACGGTTGTCCAGCATTCTGTCGTCACGGAAATCCCGATATTTCCGTGCACCGATCACCTGAAAGGCACTTTGATAGCCTGTCTGTCCGCCAACCCGGATTCCTCCCATATTTCCGCCCATGTTACCGAAGGAGGTCTTACCCATAGAACCGATCCAGAAGCTTCCGCCATTATGCTCGCTGTCCTGATCACGAAGCTTTTCCTTAAACTTGGCTTCCACCTCGTCCTTGTCAAGATCGTGAAACAGCCCGTCCTGCTCATTCATACGGAACCGTTCCTCCTCATCCACCATCTCAATGAGCTCGGATTTATCCAGCCACCGCATCATATTCTTGGAAATCTCATTCTCCGAGGCAATTCCCTTAAAGGTCTCCTCAAATGCCATATCAAATTTGTCAAAGTCAGTCTCGCTTTTCACTAATATCATTCTTGCCAGATAGTAAAAATTCGTCAGACTGCTTTCGCACAGCCCCTTGTCTAATGCTTCCTGAAGCGTAAGCCATTCGCTTAAGGTAATATTAAGGCCCTTTGCTTTACAGGTATAAAAGAAGTTTACAAACATAAGCTCTCCTAAAATTAGTTCAACCAGCTTGCCGCCAAACTGCCGGCTGTCAATCCAGCTTCTGCCTTACGATTTCAAGATCCTCATCCTTCTTTACAATCACTCCCACGAAGGGAAGCTCGGATTTGATTTTATCTGCTGAAATTCCACCGATCTGAAGCGCATTAATCCAGTCGATCAGTTCCGAGGTACTGGGTTTTTTACGGATATCTTTAAGGGAACGTATTCCGTAAAATACATCCATTGCATTCTTTAAAAGATTTTCCTCCACATTGGGATAATGGGTCTTAACGATTTCCTCCATTAACGCCTCATCCGGGAAATCAATGTAGTGAAAAATGCATCTGCGCAGAAATGCATCCGGAAGCTCCTTCTCCGCATTGGAGGTAATAATCACAATAGGACGCTGCTTTGCCTTTACGGTGCGCTTGGTCTCATGAATATAAAATTCCATCTGGTCTAATTCCCAAAGAAGATCGTTGGGAAACTCCAAATCCGCTTTATCGATCTCGTCAATCAGAAGAATAACCTGCTCCTCACTCTCAAAGGCCTCTCCCAGCTTTCCAAGCTTAATATAATGTGCAATATCATCCACACCCGCTTCTCCGAACTGTCCGTCATAAAGGCGCTGTATGGTATCATACATATAAAGACCGTCCTGTGCCTTAGTCGTGGACTTAATGTTCCAGATAATCAGCTTCTTACCTAAGGATCTGGAAACCGCCTGTGCCAGCATTGTCTTGCCCGTTCCCGGCTCTCCCTTGATCAAAAGCGGCTTCTGCAGCGCAATAGCCACATTCACGCTGGCCATAAGCTGCTCGGATGCAACATATTCTCCTGTACTGGTAAATTGATTGCTCATATTCATTACCATTCCTTTCTCTTATAAATTGATTTCTATTTTCTGCTCTTCCTCTGTAACATAGCTTCTATATCGCAGCGTAAAGCTCTTACAATCATCATCAATTTGAAGTACTCTGTTAATTACCCCCGTCATCCCTGCGGGAAGTACGCCATTTCCGTTGTTATAATATGAGTTACTCCGATTCATTTCCACCACTTTGTTATACGTGTACCCTTCATCATCAATGTAGGAGAAAATCAGCTCATAATCATTCTTTTGTGAGTTCCCGGGATTTTTCGCCAAAACAGAGAGCATATAATAAGATGCACCTTCCTTGCTGTTTCCCTGATAGGATTTGCCAAGTTCCTTAAGCTGAACATCCAAAATCTCTGCCATAGCCATCTCACTCACTTCATACCTTGTATTATCCTGCTCATAGAAAAAGTATCCAAAACTAAAAAGCACTACAAAACAGCTTGCCAATGCCACTGCCACCGTAATTATAACCTTAATAGCCTGCTTCATATTATCGACTGTTCTCCCTTTTTTCACTGATCAGCTCTGAAATATCCACATCCGAAATATCCCAAACCTCCATAGCCTTTTCGTATCGTCTGGTTACCACCGAAACCTCCCTTTTCCCTTCTCTCTCCTCCGCGTAAAAGGTAATTTCTTCCACTTCCGAAGGTACACAAAAAAGGAAGAAACCGTAATCGTTACTGCCGTTGCCCACTCCGTAGGTATTCAGCATATCATCCTGACTAAACCCCAGCTTTGCTACTGCTATCAGCGCCGTATCAACTTGAAGACATCTTCTAAACTGCCTTTGTCCGTCTATCTCATAACCAATAAAAATATTTCTGAGAGCGAGAGCGTATTGGGCACTCACATATTCATCACTTTCCACCCTGGCATAAACGGCAATCAGCTTTTCGCCTTCCAATGCGCCAAGCAAAAGCATATCATTTGCCTGTTCGGTAATCGTATATGCCTGTTCCTCCAATGTTACCATGTTATTGGTATACATAGGAAAGCTTTCTGTCACCGCAATCTCCTCATAATCCAGAGTTTCATTAATCTGTACTGCTTTACTTCTCCATGCTTTAGATGCAAGCACGCTGCCAATCACGGATAAAACTGCTATACCAATAAATATAAGACAGATAATGGTATGTACATGATAATTCTTTTTTTGAGCAGGAGCTGCAGCCTTTTGCGTATACACCGGCTGATTGGGAATACCATACTCTGGCTCATCCTTCCTAAGATCAGCGAAGGGATCATCCCATTTAGGAGCCTCCTTTTTTTCATTCAACCAGTCATCCGACACAACCGGCTTACTCCAAAAATCGTCATCCTTATCTTCCCAAAAATTATTGTTATCTGCCATCTAAAGCTATCCTTTCCTCATTCCGTCTACCAAGGAATTTCCACACTGTTTTGATAAAGCTGGCGAAGATCGATATTTTCCACCTTCTTATCACGAAGCATAAGCTCTCCCACTGCATCGGAAGCAGACTTTCCCTCAAAGAGAACCTTGTTCACCTGCTCCACAATAGGCATGCTTACACCGTATTTCTTTGAAAGCGCATAGCCGGCCTTAGCGGAATAAACCCCCTCTACCACCATCTTAACTTCATTCATAGCCTCATCCATAGAAGCTCCCTTTCCGATCAGAATACCCGCTCTTCGGTTTCTGGAATGCATGGAGGCACAGGTAACGATCAGATCCCCGATGCCGGTCAGCCCATAGAAGGTTTCTATCCTTCCGCCCATACTGATGCCCAGTCTGGCAATTTCTGCAATTCCCCTGGTAATCAGGGCTGCCTTGGTATTGTCACCATATCCCAATCCGTCTGCAATGCCTGCAGCCAGAGCTACCACGTTTTTAAGAGCCGCTCCTAACTCAATGCCAAGCACATCAGAACTGATATAAACGCGAAAAACATGGCTCATAAACAAATTTTGAAGGTATTCCGCCGTCTCCTTATTCTTAGAGCCAACCACAATCGTTGTGGGAATTCCCTTTCCGACCTCCTCCGCATGGGAAGGCCCCGAAAGCACGGATACATCTGCGGCAGGTATCTCCTGTTCAATTATTTCCGAAAGCGTCATTAAGGTGCTCTCCTCAATTCCCTTAGCCACATTAACGATTCTCTGCCCTTCCTTTACATAAGGCGCCATCTTGGCAGCGGTACTTCTGGTATAAGGCGAAGGCACTGCCAGAACAAGCACATCCTTATCCCTGACTGCCTCATCCAAATCTGTAGTAAAAATCATATTCTCCTGCAGGATTACACCCGGAAGCTTATCCTTTTGCTCCCGGTGTTCCTTAAGCATTTGTATTTCCTCTTCCATAATGGACCATACGGTGATTTGATGTCCGTTATTGGTAAGCAGCCATGCCAGTGCTGTGCCCCAGCTTCCTGCGCCGATAATTCCGATATTTGCCATTTTAATCCTCCTTGAGACCTTCTGTTTCTGCTGCAGATTATTGCTCACTCTTCTTGGTCAGATAGGTCTTTCTCTCTTCCCCCTTGATAAGCCGCTTAATGTTTTCACGATGCTTATAATATGCCAATACGGTCAAAAAGGCCGTAACAATATACATTTCAATCAAAACCGGCTGTGATGCGCCAAACAGTCCAAGCTGGCCTGCCACCACCATCTGTATCATTAAGCCGGCATAAACTAACAGTGATCCCAGTGAAACATAATGGGTAATAAAAAAGGCACCGAAAAACAGGATTACCCCCATAATGATAAAATGAGGATGGAAGGAAAGAATTAATCCTGCAGTGGCTGCAATCCCCTTACCTCCCTTAAATTTCAGATAAAAAGGAAAGTTATGCCCCAAAATAGCTCCTGCCGCCGCATAGAGCTTTAAGAGATAGATCTCGTCCCCATGGGAGGAACCGAATATTGCGCTGCATACAACTACCGCTAAGATACATTTCAAAATATCTCCCGCTAAAACAATTAATCCCGCTTTCGTTCCAAGTACACGCAGGGTATTGGTAGTTCCCGCATTGCCGCTTCCATGCTCTCTGATATCAATTCCATGAAGCTTTCCGTAAATAAATGCTGTTTGAAACAGACCAAATACATAACCGATAATAATACAAATGATACGTTCCAATTTATTTTCCCTCATTTCTTTCTCTGATGATAAATTTAAGAGGTGTGCCCTTAAACCCAAAGGCTTCCCTGATCTGATTTTCAATATACCTTGTATAGGAAAAGTGCATCAGCTCCTTGTCATTTACAAAAATAACAAAGGTAGGCGGTTTTACACCAACCTGGGTGATATAGTATAATCTCAGTCTTTTTCCCTTGTCGGAAGGCGGCTGCTGCATTGCCACTGCCTCACTCATGATCTCATTGAGAACCCCTGTAGATACCCGCAGGGCATGATTTTCATGAACCATATCAATCAGGTCAAACAGCTTGGGAAGACGCTGTCCTGTCACCGCCGAAATATAGGTAATTTCCGCATAAGGCATATAGGATAACACATTTCTGATCTTTGCCGAATACTGGTTCACCGTCTTATTATCCTTCTCGATGGCATCCCATTTGTTCACTGCAATAATCACTGCTTTCCCACGCTCGTGGGCAATTCCCGCAATTTTAGCATCCTGCTCTGTCACGCCCTCCACTGCGTCGATTAACAGAATAACAACATCCGCTCTCTCCACAGCTCCCACGGTTCTGACGATCATAAACCGCTCCAACTCTTCTTTAATCTTATTCTTACGCCGAAGCCCTGCAGTGTCAATAAAAATATAATCCCTGCCGTTATGTGTTACAGGCGTATCCACCGCATCCCGTGTTGTGCCGGCAATATCTGAAACGATCAGTCTGTTTTCACCAAGCAGCTTATTAATCAAAGAGGATTTTCCAACATTGGGCTTTCCCACGATGGCGACTTTGGTCACATCCTCCTCGTCATCAACCTCTCCGGCCTCTCCGAAGTACTTAACCACCTCATCAAGCAGATCACCGATCCCCATCTGATTGGCTGCGGATATGGGATAAGGCTCCCCGATGCCTAAATTATAGAACTCGTAGGTATCCGCCATATATTTTTCAAAATTATCTACCTTATTGACCACCAAAACAACCGGCTTATGAGAGCGCCTTAGCATATCCGCCACCTTGGAATCCGCATCCACAAGCCCCTGCTTAACATCAACCATGAACAAAATCACATCTGCCGTATCAATGGCAATCTGTGCCTGTTCCCGCATCTGGGACAAAATCACATCCCGGCTGTCAGGTTCAATTCCTCCGGTGTCAATAAGCGTAAACTGCCAATCCAGCCATGTCACATCCGCATAAATACGATCCCTGGTTATTCCGGGCGTATCCTTTACAATTGATATTCTCTGCCCCGCCAGCGCATTAAAAAGCGTTGACTTTCCAACGTTAGGTCTGCCAACCACCGCCACAATGGGCTTTCTGTTTTTGCTCATAGCTTCCTCACTTTTCTACTAAAATCGTGTTTATAAAATCATATCCGCTTGATTTTACAATATCTATTTTTACTTGTAAAGCCTTTTCCATCTCCTCTACCGTCACATCATCAAGAAAAACCGCCTCTCCGCTTCTTAACACATTTTCAGGTAATAAAAGCCTTTCTCCCAACGGCTTTCCCTTAAGCTGTCCGATAATATCCGTTCCGGTAAGAAGCCCCGATACGGTAATCATTTCCCCGAAAAAATCATTGACGATATGATATACATGGATCGTAAGCCCTTCTACCGTTTCCATAAGGGCCTCGGCCATCCTGCAGATATAAGGATAGGCAAGTCCGCCTGTAGCCATGGACACTTCCGCAGGAAGATACCTTTCTCCTCCCTCTGAAAGATTTTTCTTAAGCTCTTCCAGTGCATCCTCAAACTCATTGAGAAAAAGTCTTAGCATCCCCACACCATTTTCCAGTTGAAGATAACCGTCATAATTTTCCTCCTCCGGCAGCTCCCACCCTGCAAGAATATACCACTCATCACTGGCATGAATAAAATGAAGACCAAAGCGTTCATAACATTCCTTTTGAAAGGCATGTATCATTTGAAGCACCCGGACGGCATCCTCACGCAAAAATGGCTCAAGAGGATACAGCCCCTCCCGGTATTTGGATAAGCCCACGGGAACCACTGACACGCTTTCCAGTACAGGAGCATATTCCATCAGCTTACGAATGCTGTATTCCAGTTCCTTACCGTCATTCACTCCCTTGCACAGTACAATCTGTCCGTTCATGGCTATTCCGGCCTCATACAACTTGTCAACCTTCTTAAGCGCCTCGCCTGCGAAACGGTTATTAAGCATCATGCACCTAAGCGAGGGGTTCATGGTCTGAAAGGAGATATTGATCGGTGACAGATGATATTTGATAATCCTCTCCACATCATGCTCCGACATGTTCGTGAGTGTTACATAATTTCCCTGCAAAAAGGACAATCTGGAATCATCATCCTTAAAATACAGGGTTTCTCTCATTCCTTTCGGCATCTGATCAATAAAGCAGAAAATGCACTTATTATGGCAGGAGCGATAATCATCCATTAACCCGTTTTCAAAAACAATGCCAAGATCCTCATCCTCATCCTTATCTACCTCTAAAAGCCATTGCTCCTTATTCGGCTTTTCAATCAGTATCTCTATATATTCATCCTCTATATAGTACTGATAGTCAAAAATATCCGTAATTTCTTCCTTATTAATTTCAATCAGCTTGTCTCCCGGCTCTATCTCAAGTTCCTCGGCTATACTGCCCGGAAGCACTTCCTTTATGATATGTCCCTTTTGGTTTTTTCTGTTCATAACATTACTCCATCTATCTATCTATTTTACAAGAAATTTCTTGACGTGTCACTAACATAATGATATAAAATAAATTGTTCTATAACAGTTCAGCCATGCAGAAATAATTGTACAATGTAACAGCAGTGCATGCTCACTGAGGCACGACTGAATTGTGACACTATCTACTATAATAATTCCGGAGGTCACCATGCCAAACTTATCTGAGCTGGAAGCTGCAATCCCGGTAGCCCCTCTAAAACTTGTTGTTTTGGAATCTGCGGCTAAACTGGGAAACAGGATCAACAATTATCTCGTGAATTTCAGAAGGGACGTTAAGAATATAGCCAAAAATGACCCTGCTTTTGCAGGATATGTATCGGACAATTATATCCTTGATACAGCCTGCTACCGCTTTGGCTCAGGAGAAGGAAAGGCTGTAATCTCCGAATCGGTCCGTGGAAAGGATCTCTTTATTCTGGTAGATGTTTGTAACCATAGTATTTCGTATACCATGAACGGATATACCAATTATAAATCTCCCGATGATCATTATCAGGATTTAAAGCGTATCATTTCCGCAGCCAACGGCAAGGCTCACCGGATTAACGTGATCATGCCTTTTTTGTATGAAGGCCGTCAGCATAAAAGAAACGGAAGAGAATCTCTTGACTGTGCCTATGCAATTGAAGAGCTGAGCAATATGGGAGTCAGCAATTTCATTACCTTTGACGCTCATGATCCCAGAGTCCAAAACGCAGAGCCTTTATGCGGCTTTGACAACTTCACCCCTCCTTATCAGTTCATCCGTGCGCTTCTTCATACCGAGGACAGCCTTTTGATCGATAAGGATCACCTGATCGTTATCAGTCCTGACGAGGGTGCCCTGGACAGAGCTGTTTATTTTGCAAATGTTCTGGGTGTGGATACCGGCATGTTCTACAAGCGCCGGGACTACTCCACTATCGTAAATGGAAAGAACCCTATCGTAGCTCATGAATTTTTGGGCGACAATGTGGACGGCAAGGATGTGATCATCATTGACGATATGATCTCCTCCGGCGGAAGCATGATCGATACTGCCAAACAGCTTAAGGCTATGAACGCCAAGCATGTATATATCTGCTGTACCTTCGGTCTGTTCACAGATGGACTTAAAAGCTTTGATGAAGCATATGAGAAGTGCTATTTTGACAAGGTAATCACCACCAATTTGACTTATCAAATTCCCGAGCTGAAATCCCGCCCCTATTATGTAGAGGCCGATATGAGCAAATTCCTTGCTTCTATCATTGACTTCATGAACCATGACTCTTCCATGTCCAACGTTTATACACCTACCGAGAAGATTCATGAAATTCTCTCTAAATATAATAACCGTGAGGATATACAGAATATATAATCTTACTTATCTTGCAACACTTTTTATTACATAAAACGGGTATGAAACAATCTCAGAGCCTTTGGCCTGTTGATTATTCCATACCCGTTAATCTTTTAACGGCTGATACTGCTTAATTAACCTGCTCTTCCAGCAAAGGAAAATATAAGTTCACCTTAAACAAATCTCCGTCCATCACAATTTCAAACACGCCCTTTTGAATTTCAACCAGGTTCTTAGCTATGGATAAGCCTAACCCGCTTCCTTCCGTCGTCCTTGACTCATCACCTCTGATAAAGCGCTCCGTCAGTTCATTGGGATTAACCTTTAAGGGATTGGCGGAAATATTCTTGACGGATAAAGTCACCCACTTTTCATGGCTTTCCCCATCCTGCCTAAGCTCCAGATCAATATAAACCCTGGTTCCTTCCAGCGCATACTTAAAGATATTGTTAAACAGGTTTTCAATCACTCTCCAGATTCTTCTGCTGTCAGCCAAAATGCAGATATTATCGGCAGGACTGTTGAAAACCGGATACAGCCTCTTTTCACCGAACTTCTCGGAAAACTCTCCTATGGTCTGATGCAGCAGCTCTACCAGATTAATCTTCTCCCATTGAAGCACGATATTACCTGAGGAAATCTTAGAAGCCTCCACCAGATCGTCTGTCAGCTGCTTTAGCCGCTGGGATTTGGCATCCAGCACCTGAATGTATTCTCTTATTTGAGGATCCTGTACATTTTGACGCTTAATCAAATCCACATAATTAATAATGGAGGTCAAAGGCGTTTTAATATCATGGGATACATTGGTGATCAGATCTGCCTTTAAGCGTTCATCCTTCATGCTGGTTTCCACTGCATTTTTCACACTGTCCCCAATGCTGTTCACAGCCCTTGCCATCACCAGGTCATCTCCCCGCATTCCCTTTTCATTAACCTTATATTCTATGTCTCCCTCGCTGATCTTCCGTATTCCCTCCAAAATAGTCTGCCTTGCCCTGGCGGAGCGATAGATCAGAATTCCTATTTGAATGTCCACTACTATAAGAAACAACATGGCTATGAAAAATCTGGATGGGGAATAAAATGATCCTGTCGAGATAACTACCAGCATAACCATATGAAACAGCACAAAAATTCCAAAGGGCACCCATACACGAAGCACCAAATCCCAGTGCTGATATGCATATCTGCTCCATTTAAGAAGCAATTTCCCAAGCCTTCTTATCAGACTGTCCCTCCAAAGCGTTCCCGCCTTGATCCTTCTGACAAAGCTGTAATAAAAGAAGGAGAACAACAGGCTTACCGCCAGCGCAGATATTGCCCCAAAAGCAATCATGGTATCACTTCCCATAGATTGCCATGCTGTATTTATCACTCTGGAAATCAGTATATACATTAAAACCGCTATCATGCCGGCTGCCGCTATCATGATCTCCGTAGGGATGCGGTCCTCTCTGTTCAGTCTGATAATCATTTCCCCGCTTTCTTTTCTTCCGGCCACACCCTCTCTGACGGTAAGCAGCGCCAAAAGCAGCAAATAAATTATCATGCATACAACCGCACATATAAGATACTGCCCAAGGAAGGGAACATATTTATTAAATTCATTGCGGGCTTTATTAAATCCGTCCTGTGCATTAGACAGATCACTTCTGATACCCACCATCACCTGTGTGTTTTCCGGATAGGCATAATCAAAGCCGTTCATCACATAACGAAGGGTAGATTCCTCAATCTGGGTGTCCGTCTCATAGGTCATATTGACAGGATCATAGTAAACCGACCTCATACAGCTGTCCAAAAGCTCCTGCTTTAAAACGGTCAGATTTTTGGCTTTCGTATCCAGATTGGTATATACCTGAACTTCATCTCCAACAGTTTTCCGAATGAAATAGACCACATTGGACTGATCCGGCTGATACAGCTCCTTATATTTCAGATATTCATTGTAATTCAGTTCCAGATCATCCGCCGTCTGCTTGATATTCGCACAAAGCTTATAGTATTCGTCAAAGGTAGCCACATGATCTTCTATGTTTTTCCCGTCCACCGTGCGGTAACGGTTCCTGAGAACGGTAACATTTTCATCCTCCCGTTGATAAGCCCCGGTATCAAACAGATTACCGGATACATCCCTAACCACAACTGAACTGCCCAAATCGGAATTTAAGTACTTGGCACTGCCGCTATAGCTGTCGGAATCCAGATCCACCGTGGTAACCAGATTAAACCGGCTTAAAAACTGATCCGCTTCTTCTCCCGTCATGTATACATCTTCATAGGTAAATCCGTTTTTGGACCAGTTAATCAGATCATCCAGATAATATCTGGCGGTGATGTACTCGGATTGAAGACTGTTATATCTTCCTGCAAAGGCTGTGGTATCGATTACCTTCTTGCCGTCAAACTCCCCGTCCGTCTCCATCTGTCCTCTGATCGCACCATATCTGACAACATCCGTAATGCTGTTTCCCAAAAGCTTATTAAACAGCTTGGAGTCCTCAAATTTGGTTTCCGCCTCCTCATTGCGTATATTATAAAGCTGCGTTCCGTTGCCGCTTTCTATTACCACATAGGAGCCGCACAGTACCATAACAGCTAAAATAGCCGCTATGAAAATAACTGCCTGCTGAAGAACATGCAAAAGGGTGTTTATTCCTGTTCCCGGCTTTTTTTGGCGCTTCTTAACTTCTTCATTTCCCATCGTATTCTCTCCTACTGCTTCTCGATTTTGTAGCCAACTCCCCATACCACCTTCAGGTATCTGGGCTCCTTGGGATTGATCTCGATTTTTTCCCTGATATGCCGGATATGAACGGCAACCGTATTATCGGCTCCGATTGCCTCCTCGTTCCAGATGCTTTCATAAATCTGGTTGATGGAAAAAACCTTTCCCTGATTTTTGACCAGCAGAAGCAAAATATTGTATTCGATAGGAGTCAGCTTTACGCTCTCTCCATCTACGGTTACTTCCTTAGTCTCATCATTGATACACAATCCTCCGGCGGTAAACAAAGCATTATTCTCCACATTCAAATTTCCAAGCTGAGTATATCTTCGCAGATTGGATTTCACCCTTGCCACCAGTTCAAGCGGGTTAAAGGGCTTGGTCACATAATCATCCGCACCGATGTTCAGTCCCAGAATTTTGTCTGTATCCTCCGATTTGGCCGAAAGGAAAATAATGGGAATGCTGCTGTATTCTCTGATTTTTAATGTGGCATGGATACCGTCAAGCTTAGGCATCATAATATCAATAATCAAGAGATGGATATTCTGCTCCTTAAGCACCTGTATTGCCTGCTCTCCATCATATGCTTTATAAATATGATAGCCTTCCTGATTGAGATAAATTTCAATGGCGTCCACAATTTCTCTGTCATCATCACAAACCAAAATATTTGTCATCACAAGCTCCCTCATACCTTCCTTTTGTTATAAACAGTAAAACATACAAATTTTAAGTGTTCCCTAGGAAAAAAGTTAAGACTTTCTTAATTCCAAAAAGGCACCCAGATTTCCTCTTTTCCCATTGCTTCCCCGATGCGAAAACAAAAGTGCACTGTTACAGCAGGTGCAGATATCCGTCACTGCAATCTGATCTGCGCAAATGCCTGCGTTTATCAATATTCGCCTGTTAGCCTCCTGGAGATTTAGCTGATATTTTCCCTCCAGAGCACCGTCTTTTAGGAGATACTCCCACTCATCAGGAAAGCTCTCCTTAAAGGCATCTGCCACCTCTTCTCCAACCTCGTAACAATCCTGACAGATGGACGGTCCTATCGCTGAGATCACGTCCTCGGGGCAGGTTCCGTAAGCCTCTTTCATTTTCCGCAATACCTGCTCCCCCATTCTATTCACCGTGCCCCTCCAGCCGGAATGAGCAAGACCGATTGCCTTATTTCTGGTGTCCACAAAATACAGCGGAACGCAGTCCGCATAAAAGGTGCACAAAATAATCCCCGGCACATCGGTAATCAATCCGTCCACATTGTCATAATCAAGAGGGCGCACAACTCCCTTTCCGCAGTCCTCCTTGGTCACAAGGCGCACATTGGTCGTATGGGTTTGTTTGGAAAACACCATCTGCTCCGGCGTGGAATCAAAAATTTCCGCAATCCTCCTGAAATTCTCATCCACCGCAGCCTTATCGTCCCCTCTTGAATAACTCAGATTCATAGAGGAATAAATTCCTTCACTGATGCCGCCTATTCTCGTAGAAAATAAATGTCTGACCAGCCCGGTTTCTGTAAGAAGCGGGAAGGTCAGATAAACAACCTGCTTATGCCGGCAAACCTCCATGGGATGAATGCCTTCTTTTCTGATTATGGAAATCATATTTAATCCATGCCTTTCTTTTCATTATAATATACTCACGAAAAATAACCTCTTCCCGAAAAGCCTTCCAAAACATAATCAAACGCATTTTGATGCCATCTGATATCATCTGCGCAGATTGCCACCACGTCATAGCGCACCTGCCTGCTTCCATGCCATGGATGTATCAGCCTGTAATAATCCGAGGTTTTGCAAATTCTTATTTGCTTTTGGTAATTCACTGCCTCCTCCGGACTTCCTGTGCGGTCATTTTTGCGATACTTTACCTCAACAAACACCAGACATTCCTGATGGATGCCTATAATATCCACTTCTCCCTGCCTGCACCTGAAATTACGCTCCAAAATCCGAAAGCCGTTGTCTTCCAAGTATGAGGCTGCTGCTTGTTCATATTCTTTTCCGATTTCTCTTTTATTCAATCAAATCTCCCGTGCATAACAACTCTGCTAATGAATTATAGATACTATTTAGCCTTATCCATCTTAGCCTTAATCTTATCCATAGCATCTACAAAAACCAGTATTTCCGCCACCACCTCATATAATTCCGGCGGGATCATATCTCCGATATCAAGGCGGGATAAGGTGTCCGCCAGCTTATCATCTCTGTGGACGGGGACCTCCGCCTCCCTGGCCTTCTCGATAATCCGCTCCGCCAAGGCTCCTTTACCGCTTGCTATGACGGTAGGAGCTTCATCCCTGGGGTCATACATAAGGGCAACTGCCTGCTTTACTTTTTCCTTCTTCTCTGCCACCCGAATAACCTCCCACAATTCCTGACTTAATTTCCTGCTTTATTATTCCGTAAACACTTATATCATGTTGCCATTGCGCTGCTACGCCCTTGCGTCAAAGGAATAGCCTGCCAGTACGGAAATATTTTTGTTTTGCTCCAAAATCTCATCCATCACGCTCTTATCCTCATCTTTTGCAATGAACTGAGCATTCATGGAATACCCCCGCTTTTCCAACCTCTCATTTAAAAGATCAATGTGGTCCGCAATAAGATCAAGTGCCTTTTCATCCTTCAAATAAAACTTGGTGGAAACCTTTTGATCCGTAAGTGCCACATGCACATCCACGCTGCCAAGATGCTCCATATCAAGGTGAAGAAGAGCGCTGACGGTTCCTTCTTTTTTAGCAAGATTTTTCTTGTTGGTATAGACAAACAGCTCCCCGCTTGCCTCCTGCCCCTGCATTTTTAAGGGAAGCTGCACGTAGGTAAACATCTGATTCATCTGATGCATAAAATCTATATTTCCCGATACATTGGACAGGGTTCTTGCTAAGGGCGTATCCGGTCTTGCCGTCTGTGACAGAGCCTGACTAAGCTGCTTCATCTGACTGTTCAATCGTTCATAAAGCTTATCTACGCTGTGTTCCTCGGCAACCTCCTCAGGCTTTAGAAGCCACTGTCTGTTCATTTCATTCTTAAGAATACTCTTAAAAGCCTTACCCTCCAAAAGGGAAAACAAGTTCTCCTTATCGGCTGCCTCATCAGAAAGAAGTCTTTCTATCTCTCCAAGAAGTGCTTTGGTTCCTGTCTTTCCGGCAAGCGTATCCTGCATAAAATTGGCAGAGGCTCCTGCCTTTTTAAGCCCGTCCATAAGCTCAGAGAGTTCCTCCTCCGACAGAGAAGCTATGATCTCCTGTCCGGAAGCCTGCAAGGATGCCTTTTCGACAGTCTCCATCCCTTCCCCGGCTCCTGCCTGCCGGACTGCATCACTTTGCTCTCCCATCTGTGCGGCGCCATCCGTCAAGCTCTCCTCTAACAGCGCAGAAAGCACATTTTGGTAAAAGCTTAAGCCCTCGCTTATATTGCCGCTTCCCGTCATCTCCTGAAAGGTCTGGGTAAATGCATCCGCAATCTCCACCAGGCTTTCACCCAGCTGATGCTGGTAATTTTTATATGCTTCAAACTGAAAAATATTCTCCGGAGTGACAGGCAGCGAAAGCCGCTGCATCTGAACCAGCGTCTGTATCGCAGTCTGCGGATTGGCATTGATCAATTTATTCATTTGGTACAGAGACTGTCTGTCGATAGGCAGCCCCTCCTCCATCATAGCCTTAACCATCTGCATTGTAACGCTGTTTTCCGGCATTCCCGCCTGCCGGAGAGCTTTAGAGATATTGGGATCCTGACTGGTATTTTCAAAAAGCGGCGATAAAACCACTTTGTTTCCCGCAGTATTTCTGATCTGAAAGGTAAGAAGCTGTCCCGGCTGTGCTGACATATTTCCCTCAAGCTTGGCCTGAAGCAGCTGGTTTTTCCCCAGGGAAATCAATATCTCATTTCCGCTGCACTTTAGGACCTCTCCGGTTACAGTTTCTCCGGACTGCTTCCCGTAAATCGCCTCCATACCGTTTTTCAGACTCTGCTCCAAAGAAGAAGTTCCTTCGTTTCCCGGCATCTCTGTAAAGCTTTGATTAATCTGATTGATATAGGATGACAGCTTCATCGGCACTCCTTTCCCCTTAACATAAACAGGTAAAATACTATACTAAATTTTTGATAAAGGATCGTCTGTGAATAGGCGTAGGTCCATACTTCTTCAAGGCATCCAAATGCGCCTGCGCACCATAGCCCTTGTTGGATGCAAAGCCATACTCCGGATAAATTTCATCATACTGCACCATCAGCCTGTCCCTGGTCACCTTAGCAATAATGCTTGCCGCCGCAATAGAAATACTTTTAGCGTCCCCTTTAATAATGGGAACCTGCTTAACGGCAACTCCCGGAATCGTCACCGCATCATTCAGCAGAATATCCGGCGCAGGATCAAGCTTTGAGATTGCCTCCCGCATAGCCTCATAGGTAGCCTGCAGAATATTAATCTCGTCAATTCTCTCCGGCGAGACAAAACCAAGTCCTGTAGAGACCGCTTTTTCCATGATCACATCATACAACTCTTCTCTTTTTTTTTCGGATAATTGCTTGGAATCGTTTAGATAAAGAATGTCACAATCCTTCGGAAGAATGACCGCACCGGCCACCACTGGCCCTGCAAGAGGCCCCCTTCCTACCTCATCAATTCCACAAATCCATGAAAAGGAAGCATACTCTTTCTCATATGCTTTCATCCGCTCTGTGCGTGCACATTCCTTTTCATAATCCTCAATGCGCTTCCTTGCCTTATTTACAAGAGCTGCCACACCGCTTCGCCCATCCGTTTCATACTTTTTAATGAAAGCAGGCAGCTCGCACAATCCGGCTGCCTGAAAAATATTTTTGATTTCACCAATCTTTTGTTCCATATCCATTCCCTTATTACTATCGATGCTTAATCATTCCCATTTTGTCGAGAGGCCATATTCTCATCCATGCCTTGCCGATAAATTCATCCCTATGCACATTTCCCACCACAGGGTCACGGCTGTCCGAACTGTTATTGCGATTATCGCCCATCACAAAATATTCATCCGGTCCTAAGGTAATCTCTTCATACGCTCTTCCCGGATCAGTGATTATTTCCTTACCGTAATTTTCTTTCAGTACTTCTCCGTCAATATAGATTGTACCGTTTTCGTCAATATAGATCGTCTCTCCCGGCAGCCCGATAATCCTCTTGATATAATAAGTCTTTTCCGCATACCGGAAAGGGAATACAATAATATCAAACCGTTCAGGTTCCTGAAACCGATAAGTCAGCTTATCTACAATCAGATTATCTCCGTCGCTTAGCATGGGCTCCATGGATGAGCCGATTACCATGGTACGCTGCCCCACATAAGTCACCACCAGAAATGTCATAATCAAAACAATTAAAAAATATAAACTTGTACTTAATATTTCCTTTAATTTTCTATTCACTGCCACTCCTCCGGATGCTCAAGAGTTATTCTTCCGATCCTGCCGCTTCTAAAATCCTCGATCACCATACCTGACGCTCTTAAAACATCAGGCTGCTCACCCTTTAAAAAGCATTTTCTGACCACACAGATTTCCTCCAGTGTTTTATATGCATCCTCATTGCCGCTTAGCTGATACCGTTTATCTAACAATTGTGGATACTCCCTTTGAAGGAAATCAATAGCTGCTGTTGCAAGCTCATCCACATGAAGAATTTCATCATTAATGGAACCAATCATTGCAAGACGCTCGCCTACCTTCTGATCCTCAAACTTGGGCCAGAGAATTCCCGGCGTATCTAAAAGCTCCAAATTCTTATTCAGCCTGATCCATTGTTTCCCCTTGGTTACACCCGGCTTATTTCCTGTTTTGGTACAAGCCTTTCCCGCCAGAGCATTGATAAAGGTGGATTTTCCCACATTTGGTATCCCTACTACCATAGCCCGCACCGGTCTGTTTATAATTCCCCGCCTCCGGTCTCTTTCTATCTTTTCCCTGCAGGCGCTTTGTACAAGCTGCTGAATGGATTTTATTCCTGCGCCGGTTTTGGAATTAACCTCCTGAACCAATATTCCCTGCGCCTTAAAAAACTCCGCCCACGCTTCATTCCACTTGGGATCGGCCAAATCCGCTTTGTTGAGAAGAATAATTCTCGATTTATTTCGCCCCAACTGATCGATCTCCGGATTACGACTGCTCATAGGAACTCTGGCATCCACCAGCTCTATCACCAGATCAATCAGCTTTATATTTTCTTCCATCATCCGTTTGGCCTTTGTCATATGCCCCGGATACCACTGATAATTCATGTTTTAAACCTTTTCCTTCGAACCTAATCAATAAAGCCCATATCATCCTCATCACAGCTTAAATGAAACCAGGCCTTACCCGTGATGGTATCTTTACTGACAGCTCCTATATTGCCTGATCTGCTGTCCTCACTGTTATTTCTGTTATCTCCGAGAACAAAGTATTCATCGCTTCCAAGCACAATTTCATTATCCGCTATTCCCGGGTCGGCAATCTTATCGTAGGAATCATCCTCCTCCAAAAGCTCCCCGTTGATATAGACATATCCGCCTATAATCTGAATACGTTCCCCCGGCAGCCCCACCACACGCTTTAAATAATAGTGAGAGTTTTGATTGCCGTTTGGCAAAAATGCCACCACGTCTCCTCTTGCAGGAGAAAACAGCTTATATACAAAGCGATTGATCAAAACCTCCTGCCCATTATACAATGCAGGCTCCATCGATACTCCGATCACACTGATCTTCATTCCCACGAGAAAAACAATAACCGTTGCAAGAAGGGCTGCGGCAAAACAATAAAAAGCAGTGGCTAATATCTCGCGCACCATCTCCTTACTGATTCTCTTTTTCTTCTCGTAAAAAGTTAAACCTTTGTGCCTTGCCATAAAAACCTGTCCCTTTCGCATTCCTGTATATCTTAACACATTTTAGTGCATAAGAAAAGGAGAAATGCGAAGCATTTCTCCTGAAATGCTTCGCATTTCCCCCTAAAACAAAATCATATTATTTAACAATTTCTTTAACCTTTGCCTTCTTACCTACACGGCTTCTTAAGTAGTTCAGTTTTGCTCTTCTTACCTTACCTCTGCGGACTACTTCGATCTTCTCTACATTAGGAGAATAAACAGGCCAGGTCTTCTCTACACCTACGCCATTGGAAGACTTTCTAACGGTAAAGGTCTCTCTTGCGCCGGTTCCCTGTCTCTTAAGAACAACGCCCTCGAAAACCTGAATTCTTTCACGGTTTCCTTCCTTGATCTTACCGTAAACCTTAACGGTATCACCTACGTTAAACTCTGTAACTTCCTTTAATGCTTCATTTTCAATACTCTTAATAATCTCGTTCATTTGAAACCTCCATATATTTGTAAACTAATCAGATGTTCTTAATACATAGGTAACAGAGGACCATCACAATTTCGCAACAGTAGTACTTTATCACATGATGGGATAAATTGCAAGAATTATTTTCAGTTTACGTCCACATTTGACTTTGGCACGCTTTTTTCCGCTTTCTGGCCTCCCGCTTTGCCTTCTTAATAAAGTAGTCCTGATTTTCCTGTTCCCATTTTTCGTACAGATCGCTTCTTTGCTTCCTGGTTCTCTCAAGGGACTGCTCCAGCCGCCATTCATCTACCTTCTTATGATCACCGGACAAAAGCACCTTCGGCACTTCCTTTCCCCTCCAGACCTCCGGTCTTGAATATTGGGGATATTCCAACAGATAATTGCTGAAGCTTTCCGTTTCGCCCGAATCCTCATTGCCAAGAACCTCAGGCACCATTCTGGAAATGGCATCAATCATAACCATTGCAGGCAGTTCACCACCTGTCAATACATAATCTCCGATAGATACATAATCGGTAACAATCTCCTCTAAAACCCGCTCGTCGATTCCTTCATAATGACCGCATAAAAAGATCAAATCCTCTTCCTTTGCATATTCCTTTGCCATGGACTGATTGAAGGTCTGCCCCTGAGGAGTCACATAGATCACCCTGGCTTTTTTCCCTTCCCGGCCCTGCGCATCTATTTGATCAGACACTGCTTTCCATGTATCATAAACAGGCTGCGCCTGCATCAGCATTCCGGCCCCGCCTCCATAGGGATAATCATCCACCTTCCCATGCTTGTTGGTTGTATAATCCCTGATGTTCACCGCTTCCAGCGATATAATTCCCTTCGCTATGGCCCTTCCGATAATACTGGTATCAAGGCCCTGCATAATCATTTCCGGAAATAAAGTGAGTACATGAAAATGCATCCTCTTTTCTCCTTTTCCTCTTCTTATCAATCGGAAGTTACCTATTTCTAATCCAAAAGTCCATCCAATAAATGTACCTTCATTTCATTGTTATCAAGGTCAACCTGCAAGATACAGTCCTTGATTGCCGGAATGAGCACTTCCTTTCCATTCTCACACATAACCGTATATACATCATTGGCTCCCGTTTCAATCACATCTTTTAATGTGCCTTTAAAGGAGCCGTCCTCATTTTCAACCTTCATTCCGATTAAATCCGCAATGAAATACTCATCCTTCTTTAATTTCACTGCGTTTTCTCTGGAAACAAAAAGACTTTTTCCTTTATATTTTTCAATATCATTGATATTGTCATAGCCCTTAAATTTCAAAATTGCAAACTGCTTGAAAAACTTTACAGACTCAATCTGCAGCTTTAGCTGCTCTCTGCCTGTATCAAGCAGCACTTCCTTTAATTTTTTAAATCGATTCACATCATCCGTTGTGGGAAAAACCTTGACCTCCCCACGCACTCCATGGGTGGATGATATCACTCCCACCTGCAGCAAATTTTCCATAAAATACCTTTCCCGAAAAATAAGGATGTTTTCGTCATGCGACGAGAACATCCTTTCTCTTAGACGATTTCCACGTCCACCTTCTGATTTTCCTTAGATGATGCTGCTTTAACGACAGAGCGGATTGCCTTTGCAATTCTTCCCTGCTTTCCGATTACCTTACCCATATCGGATGCAGCAACATGAAGTTCAACGGTAATATGCTTACCTTCTTCCTTCTGGGTAACAACTACCTCATCCGGATGCTCTACCAGTGCTTTTGCGATTACTTCAACTAATTCCTTCATAGTCCACCTCCAAAAGGTCTGTCAACAGTTGTTATTTTTCAATGCCTGCCTGCTTGAAAATCTTGCTGACAACTTCTGTAGGCTGTGCACCGCTTGCAAGCCACTTCTTAGCCAGCTCCTCATTTACCTTAAAGGTGCTGGGATCTGTGTTGGGATCATAAGTTCCGATTTCTTCGATAAATCTTCCGTCTCTGGGAGATCTGGAATCTGCAACTACGATTCTATAGAAAGGAGCCTTCTTCTGTCCCATTCTTCTTAATCTGATCTTTACTGCCATCTTATTCACCTCCATGAAATATTGATATTTATTTTGAAAAGAAACCTATCCGTCAGGAACATGTTTCCAATTTCAACAACCTAAAACGGAAATCTCATTCCGCCAAATCCGCCTCTGCCCCGTTTTCCGCCCATAAGGCCCGGCATCTGCTTCATCATCTTCTGAGACTGCTCAAACTGCTTTACAAAGCGATTGACTACCGCCATATCAACCCCGGCTCCCTTTGCAATTCTTCCCTTTCTGCTAAGGTTAAGAAGCTTAGGGTTTTTCCTCTCCTCCGGTGTCATGCTTAAGATAATAGCCTCTGTTCTGGCAAGCTGCTTCTCATCAATCATGGACTCCAAATCGCCCATCTGCTTTCCCATTCCCGGAAGCATGCTTAAAATACTGCTAAGACCACCCATCTTGCGCATTTGCTTCATGCTCTCAAGATAGTCCTCGAAATCAAACTTGCCCTTTTTCATCCGGGCAGCCATTTCCTTTTCCTTTTCCTCGTCAATAGAGAGATTTTCCTGTGCCTTCTCAATCAATGAGAGCACATCCCCCATGCCTAGAATACGGTTGGCCATTCTGTCAGGATAAAACTGCTCCAGATCGGACAGCTTTTCTCCCATACCCACATATAAAATGGGCTTACCGGTAACAGCCTTAACGGAAAGCGCCGCACCGCCTCTGGTATCGCCGTCCATCTTGGAAAGCACTACACCATCAATTCCGATACGGTCATTAAACTCACTTGCCACCGTAACGGCATCCTGACCGGTCATGGCGTCTACCACCAACAGCGTCTGGTGCACCTCAACCTGATCCTTAATATTTAAAAGCTCGGTCATCATATCCTCATCAATATGAAGACGTCCTGCGGTATCCAAAATCACCACGTTGTGACCGTTCTTTTTGGCATGCTCAATAGAAGCCTTTGCAATATCCACAGGGCTTTGATTATCTCCCATGGAAAATACATCTACCTGCTGTTTTTCACCGTTTAACTGCAGCTGCTTAATCGCCGCCGGCCTGTACACGTCGCAGGCTACCAGTAAAGGCTTCTTGCCCTTTAGCTTCAGCTTCCCGGCGATCTTGGCTGTGGTAGTTGTTTTACCTGCACCCTGAAGACCGCACATCATAATGGTTGTAATAGCTTTGCCGGGCTGCATCTGAATTTCAGTAGTATCGGATCCCATCAGAGAAACCATCTCTTCGTTGACGATCTTGATAACCATCTGCCCCGGATTTAGTCCGTTCATTACATCCGAACCTACCGCTCTCTCCTCTACTGCCTTTACAAACTGCTTTACAACCTTAAAGTTTACATCCGCTTCCAGAAGAGCCAGCTTTACCTCTCGAAGCGCAAGCTTTACATCCTCTTCCGATAGACGTCCCTTACTGCGAAGACTTTTAAACACATTTTGAAGTTTATCCGTCAAGCTCTCAAATGCCATGAATTATAATTCCTCTAATATTTGATGTGAAAAGGCTTTTACCTCTTGTATAAGAGCCTGCCTTGTAATCCTGTCATCCTCTGTCAGTTCTTCTAACTCTCTTACGCGGTTTCTGATGCTGACAAAACGCTCCACCAAATGGAGCTTATCCTCATACTCCTGCAATGCATGATCACAGCGCCTTACCAGATCATGTATGCCTTGTCTGGAAACATTGTTCTCCTTTGCGATTTCGGTAATCGAAAGGTCGTTATAAACTACATCCTCGTATATTTTCTTTTGATGCTCAGTCAGCAGTTCTCCGTAAAAATCATACAAAAGTCCCTGCTCAACAATCTTTTCCATTTGCAGTCACCTGTGATAGAATACTATAAAAGAACAAAGTTGTCAAGTAATTTTGCTTGACAACTTTGTTAATCTTTATTAAGTATTTTTACCTGACAATTTTATAAATCATCCGAGGGAAGCTGCCCCAGCAGCTTCTTGTAGGCCCTGCTGAAGGTGGAATAATCCTTAAAGCCCACATCTGCACTTGCTGCGGCAGCCGAACTTCCCGCCAAAATCAAATTTCTCGCAGCAAGAATGCGCTTTTCAAGAATATACTGGTGCATGGAATAACCGGTCTCATCCTTAAACTTTCTCATCATATGATATTTGCTTAAATAAAATTTTGAAGACAAGCTCTCTATGGACAGATCGTCTCCAAGATTTTCGTTGATATAATGTATCATCTCCACAATCTTCTTGTCATATCTGGCAATTTTATGAAACACCTCCGGATTACTGATACAACACCGGTTTAGTTCTATAAGCAGCTTTAAAAATAAAATTCTGCAATACATTTCTCCTGCATAAAGCTCTTCCTTTTCCGCTTTTTCAAGAAGCTTGACCGTTTCAAACAGCGTACGGCTCTGTGATGGAGACAGGCGAATCACATTGCCCTGCTCCTGCCTTGCCATTCGAAAGCACAAATCAAGCATTCCTGTATCCTCCGAATGCTCCTTAAGAAAATCCACGGAAATATAAAAGACATATCTCTCATAATCCGCCTGGGGACTTACAAAGGGTTTATGTATTTCTCCCCTGTTGACCAAAAGAATATCATGGGGCTCCAGCTTATAGCTTTTCCCTTCAATATGATACTCCACTTCGCCGGAAATAAACCAGATCAGCTTATGGAAATCATGGTAATGATACTCATATTCCTTCGGCTCATTGTCCTTTAAATGAAACAGACGAAACCGCTCCTTAAGATATCCGCTCTTTAGAGCCTCCAAAGTCTCATTCATGCCCATAATCCTTCATACAGATATTCATATCTACATCACCCTTAATTCCGTCCACGCTTCCCTTGGCGCTGTACTGCCAGATCGTAAATTCATAAGGGAAATACACAGGCGTATCATAGTAGGCAAACCATTTATCATAATCCTCAAGCTGTTCCATATCCAGCATAATCATATAGGTTTTTAAATTTCCGTAGATCATGGGCGTATACCCCGCCTTGCGGATTCTCTCAAGAAATGCAATTGCCGCCCTGGTATATTCTTCCCTGGTCATATCCGCAGTTCTCGCATCATCATTTCCGGTCTCTTCCAAATCCAAAACCACAGGATAGGTAATATCGTAGGGTTCAAGAAGTTCAAGGAGAAATTCGGCCTCCTCCACAGCCTCCTCCTCGGACACCGCCTGCGTATAAAAGTATACCCCGACATCAATCTTATTTTTAAGAGCCCCCTCTATATTATCCTTAAAATATTCGTCCTCCACCAGCTTACCCTCCGAATTTCCGCGGAAGCCGCATCTGATAAAGGCATAGTCCACACCGTCTCCTGCTACCTTATTCCAATTAATCTCTCCCTGATGCTTGGATACGTCAATTCCCTTAACAGAATGCACCTCATCACTGTCATCCACATAGACGATCTCATTATTTTCCTGCAAAACAAAATTGTCATACACATAATCATGCTGCTTTAAGTTGTCCGATATGGGAAAGAAATAATATTGAGAATCCGAATAAACCACCACATCATCAGGAAAAAGACCTCTCAACACCTTTGCCGTAGAATCTCCGCTTTCCATTCTGGTCTTTAATTCATCCAGCACTGCCTGCCTTTCCATCCCCTCCGCAAGCTTTACAGCCTCCTCAGAGTAAGTATCCAGATCCGCCTGCGTATAGATATACTCCTCATTCCGTTCCTCGTATTCAGCCAAAAGGCTTGCTGTCTGCCTGGTTTCATTTTTCAGTCCGTAATTCTGTAAAAGCAGGATAATACAGCCTGTCAGCGCCGTAAGCGTAATCAGACAAAAAATAATATTGGTTATTAAGCTGATCTGCTGCTTTCTTCTTTTTCTTCTCGATGTATTTGCCATTTCTTCTGCCTTTCAACTAATTTCTTTTCCTACTGAAAATAAGTATAGTATGAAATGGCCGGATTTTCAATTGTTTATCGCTTCCAGTTTCTACAGCTTCTCCCCAAAATAGCTTTTGTACCCCTCCCCGTAAATCTCCGATGCACTTGAAACGATCATAAAGGCAGTATTATCCTCCTGCTTGACAATTTCTTCTACCCTGTGTGCTGTCAGCTTCTTTACCACACACATAATAACCTGCTTTTCCTTCCGCTCATAGCCGCCGCTTCCCGTAAGATGAGTCACTCCAATCCCCACGTCTTTAAGCAGACGCTCTGTAATGATCTCAAACTTATCGCTTACAATATAGATCAGCTTTGCCTCGTCACGTCCATAAAGCACCATATCAAGCACAATAGAGGTAATCATAGTTGAAAGCGCACTGTAAAGCACCGCATCCACATTTCGAAATACGATACCGCCTATTCCCACTACTACCGCATCCAGCAGCAAAAACAGGGTTCCCGTTTTCAGGTGAGGCTTTCTTCGTCTTAAACATTTCACAATAATATCGGTACCGCCCGTGGTTGCTCCGCAGCGAAGTACCATTCCCATACCTGCCGCCAGAAGTGCCCCTCCAAAAATCGCTGCCAGCACCGGCTCCTTCGTCAGCGGAGGAAACGCCTTAAAAGCATTGGTAAACACAGACGACATGAAGGTTGCATATAAGGTCCCCAGAAGAAATCTTTTTCCAAACTGCCATACGCCCAATATCATAATCGGAATATTAATCAATAAAAACAAGGTTCCTGTTCCCAGCGGTATCAATCTGCTTAAGATAATAGAAAGTCCTGAGACTCCTCCCGGTGCAAAATTATTCGGATCAATAAAAAGACTGATTGCCATACCAAAGAACAACGTACCTAAGGTTATCACTGTAAAATTTTTTATCTTCTTTTTCATATTCAATCCTCATTTCGTCAAAAAAGGCACATACCATATTCAGTATGTGCCTTTCACTATATTCTATCCGCCTATGAAATATTTTAAATATTGGTTCTTACAAGCTTAGGTTTATATCCGTTCTTCTCCAAAGCCTCAATGATCTGATGCTTATGCTCCGTACCGAAGGCCTCCAGCGTAATGCGCAGCTCCACGGCAGCATTTCTGTTAATGGAAACAAACTGATTATGCTCCAGCTTGATTACATTGCCGCTTTCCTTCGCAATCACATCTGCTACATGACTTAACTCTCCCGGCTTATCGGGAAGAAGTACAGATACGGTAAAGATACGGTCTCTCATGATCAATCCCTGCTGTACCACCGAGGACATGGTAATCACGTCCATATTTCCGCCGCTTAATATGGAAACTACCTTCTTGCCCTTTACATTCAAATGCTTTAACGCCGCTACGGTAAGCAGACCGGAGTTTTCAACCACCATTTTATGATTTTCCACCATATCAAGGAATGCAACTACCAGTTCTTCATCCGCAACGGTTATGATATTGTCAAGATTTTCCTGAAGGTAAGGGAATATCTTTGTTCCCGGCGTCTTCACTGCGGTACCGTCGGCAATGGTACTGACATGATCAAGAGTGACAACCTTTCCCGCCTTGATGGATGCCTGCAGGCAGCTTGCCCCCTCCGGTTCCACACCGATCACCTTAATCTTGGGATTAAGCAGCTTCGCAAGGGTAGATACTCCCGTAGCAAGTCCGCCCCCGCCTACCGGAACCAGTATGTAATCCACAAGCGGAAGCTCCTTAAAGATTTCCATTGCAATGGTTCCCTGACCGGTGGCTACCGCCGGATCGTCAAAGGGATGAATAAAGGTATATCCATGCTCCTTAGCCAGCTCATAAGCATGCTCGCATGCCTCATCATAAACATCACCAAACAGTACAACCTCTGCCCCGTAGCTTTTGGTTCTGTTTACCTTGATCAGAGGTGTTGTGGTGGGCATAACGATTACCGCCTTTGCACCGTAGCACTTGGCTGCATAAGCAACTCCCTGTGCATGATTTCCCGCCGATGCCGTTATAAGCCCCTTTTCACGCTCCTTTGCAGAAAGGGTACTTAACTTGTAATAAGCGCCTCTCAGCTTATAGGCTCCCGTAAACTGCATATTTTCAGGTTTTAAATATACTTTATTTCCGGTCTGTGCGCTGTAAAAATCGCTGTACACAAGCTTCGTTTCCTGTGTCACCTTTTTAACTGTTTCCGAAGCTTCTTCAAATTTTTCCAATGTCAACATTTTCTCGTCCATATTAAAACCATGCCTTTCTCTTAGCCTGCGCCTCAAGGTATACAGGCTCATCCGTCCGTCTCGTTAATCCTCCGCTGTCTCCACATCAAACAACGCATTTACAAACTGTTGGGAATCAAATTTCTGCAGATCATCTATTTTTTCACCGACGCCGATATATTTCACAGGTATTCCAAGCTCCGACTGAATTGCCACCGCAATTCCTCCCTTGGAGGTTCCATCCATTTTGGTTAAAATAATTCCCGACAGATGCGCAGTCTCACCGAACTCTCTCGCCTGATTTAAGGCATTCTGACCTGTTGTTCCGTCAAGTACGATCAAATTTTCCCGATAGGCATCCGGATATTCCCTGTCAATAATGCGGTTCATCTTTTTCAGCTCTTCCATAAGATTTTTCTTATTGTGAAGACGCCCGGCAGTATCGCATATCAGCACATCAACATTTCTTGCCTTTGCTGCACTGACCGCATCATAGATCACGCTGGAAGGATCCGCTCCCTGGGCTCCCATGATCATATCTACCCCTGCCCGGTCTGCCCACTCGGAAAGCTGCTCACATGCCGCCGCCCTGTAGGTGTCCGCTGCAGCGATCAGCACTCTCTTGCCTTGCTGCTTCAAAAGTGCGGCAAGCTTTCCAACAGAGGTGGTCTTACCTGCCCCGTTTACGCCGATAACCAGAACAACAGATTTCTCCTGCTCAAATGCATAGGCGGTTTCACTCACGCCCATCTGTTCCTTGATGCTTTCAATCAAAAGCTCCCTGCACTGTTCGGGTTCCTTGATATGATTTTCCTTTACCTGCCTGCGCAGTCTTTCTAATATCTGCCCGGAAGCCCCAACGCCAATGTCACCCATGATCAGGATTTCCTCAAGCTCCTCATAGAACTCATCATCAATAGAGGAAAAGCCGCTGAAAACAGAGTCAATACCACTTACAATATTATTTCTTGTTTTGGTTAATCCTTCCTTTAATCTTCCGAAGAAGCCCATCAGTCATCCAACTCCTTATCAATCAAATTAACGCTTACCAGCGTAGAAACTCCCTTTTCCTGCATTGTGATACCGTATAGCCTGTCCGCCTTTTCCATGGTGCCGCGCCTATGGGTAATCACGATAAACTGTGTGTTTTTGGTAAGCTTATGTAAGTATTTTGCAAATCGGGCAACATTATTCTCATCCAGTGCCGCCTCAATCTCGTCCAAAAGACAGAATGGCGAAGGCTTTAGATTCTGAATGGCAAACAGAAGTGCAATTGCGGTAAGCGCCTTCTCTCCACCGGAAAGCTGCATCATATTTTGAAGCTTCTTTCCCGGAGGCTGCGCAATAATACGTATCCCGGCCTCCAGAATATCCTCATCCTCCATCAATTCCAGCGTTCCCTTACCGCCGCCGAACAACTCCTTAAATACCTTATCAAATTCTCTGCCGATCTCCGCAAACTTTTCATTAAACTGCTTGCGCATAGCACTATCCAGCTCAACAATGATCCCTTCCAGCGTTTTTTCCGCTTCTACCAGATCATCATGCTGGGTTTTCAGGAACTGGTAGCGCTCCATCAGGTTTCTATAATCCTCAATGGCGTTAACGTTTACATCTCCCAGCTTTTTAATCTGTTCCTTTAGGGAAGCAACCTCTTTTTTCATAGCGGAAAGATCCGTCATTGCCTCGTCGCGAAGAGCAGCCGCATCGGAAAGTGTAATTTCATATTCATCCCACATATAATTGATCTGATTTTCCAGCTGTTCCTGATATTTTTCTCTCTGAGAATTCAGACGGTATACTTCCTTGTCCAGTCCTGTCATTTTCTCCGAAAGAGCTTCTCTGTCCGCAAAGAAATTTTTCTGCTTTGCAGAAAGCTGTTCCTTCTTTTCGATATTTTCCTTCAGCTTTTTCTCAGTATCTCCCTGGGTAGTATGGGAAGCCGCAATAGTCTGCTCAATCTGCTCAATATTGGTTTCTTTAAGTGCAGTATCCTGACCGCTCTTTTCAATTCCTTCTTCGATTTCCTTCAGTTCATCCGCATAACGATCTATCTCGCCATTGATACGATCCACATTCTGCTGATGGAAGCCTTGCTGCTGAAGCATCTTTTCCACTTCAACATCCCATTCCGCCACATGAGCGGACTGATCGGATTCTTCTCTTCTCTTTTCCTCCAGCTCTGTCTGGAATTTACGTATCTGCTGCTCCACCTGCTTTTCAAGCAGCTCGGAATCCTCAAGCTCCTTTTGGATCTCCTGCTTGCTGAATTTAATTTCCTGAACCTGCTTCTCAATTTCGCGCTCTTCATTTTTCAGCTCTACCGAACCCTCGGAAGCCTCATCCCTGCGCTCCTCGGCCTTTATAACATTCAGCCTTGCAGTATTTTGCTCAATGAACTTTTTCTGCAGTGCCGCCTTGGTCTCCTCGATACTCAGTCTGAGCTTATTGCGCCTATCCTTTGTGTTTTCTATATCCTGAAGAATTTCATCGATTTCCTTAAGGTGCTTCTTTACCTTTTGTTCAAGCTCTTCAATCTCTCTTCTTCTTCCTAAGAGATTACTGTTATTTTTGAACGCACCACCGCTGATCGCACCGCCGGGAACCAAAAGCTCTCCCTCCAGTGTTACCATTCGGATACCGTAATCAAATTTCCGGGCAATTTTAACTGCATTGTCCACATTGTCAATAACCACAATTCTTCCCAGCATTGCTTTGGCCACATTGCGGTATTTATCGTCTGTGGTAACCAGCTCATCCGCCATGCCGATAACGCCCTTTTCCTTAAGCACCTCAGGGGTCTTAAATTCCTGAGGGTTCGCGATACTGGTCAGCGGCAGAAAGGTTGCCCTTCCCGCTTTGGTCTGCTTTAAGAATGCGATCATCCTCTTTGCGGTATCCTCATCATCCGTAACAATATTCTGTATATTTCCGCCCAGTGCTGTCTCAATAGCTGTCTCATGCTTTTTATCGGCCTTAATGATATCAGCCACAACGCCGATAATGCCCTTTTCCCGGTCCTTACACTCCATAACCCGCTTAACGCTTCCGCCATATCCCTCATAGCGTTCCGTCAAATTGGCTAAGGCCTCCAGCTTGGACTTCTCCTGATGATAGTTAACCTGCGTATCACGAAGCTTCTTGTCCTTTCCCGACAGTTCTTCCCTGATCAGGGACAGTTCCTCCTCACGGCTTTCCTGCTGTTCATTTAAGCTGCGGATTTCCTCATTGATCCTTTCAAACTCTTCCTGAAGCTTGCTGATTACAGCCTCCTGCTGCGCCTCATCAGATTTGATTCTCAGGAGCCTGGAGGTCAGCTCTGCCTTACGGATATTGATCTGCTCCGTCATGGTATCATAGCGCCCTAACTTGGACTTAATGGTTGCTCTGGAATTCAGTGCTTCAATAATCGTATTCTTGCCGCTTTCAATGTCATTATTCAGCTCCTCGATTCTCTTTTGAACCTGAAGAAGCTTTTCCCTTGCCTCATTGCGGGTCTTCTCAAGCTCCGCAACCTGCTCGTCAATTACCTTTTTATCTGCCAGAATGCCTTCTTTGTCCAGAAGCTTTGCATCCATTTCCTTCTGCACGGCAGTCTTTCTGCTTCTAAAGTGCTCCTCATTATTCTTAGCGGATTTAATCTGTTCCCGAAGGACATTGATTTCACCCTCCAGCTTACCTCTCATAACACTGGTATCTGTCAAGGTACTTCTCTGGGCTTCAATTTCCTCACCGAGAAACTCAATCTGTCCTTCAATCTGCTCATACTCTTCTTTGATCTTTTCGTATTGAGCAGAAGTCTGCTCTAAATCAGCACTGGCAATATCAAACTTCTCCTGTGCACTTTTTAGCTGCTCCTGCAGCCGGTTATTTTCCAAAAGAAACATATTTACATCTAAGGTTTTCAGTTCTTCCCGCTTTTTTAAATAGATTTTTGCGGTTTCAGACTGCTTCTCCAAAGGTCCGATCTGCTTTTCCAGCTCGGAAAGGATGTCGTTTACACGAACCAAATTCTGCTTTTCATCCTCCAGTTTCTTCTGGGCAGCCACCTTTCGCTTTTTAAACTTTACAATACCCGCAGCCTCATCGAACAGCTCTCTGCGCTCCTCCGGCTTACCGCTCAAAATTTTATCGATCTGCCCCTGACCAATGATGGAATACCCTTCCTTACCGATACCCGTATCATAAAAAAGCTCATTAACATCCTTTAATCTGCAGGGAGCGCCGTTGAGCAAATATTCACTTTCACCGGAACGATAAATCCTTCTCGCAACTGTAACCTCCTCGAAGCTTGTAGCAAGCTGATGGTCGGAATTATCCAGCGTAATCGCCACATAGGCATATCCTAAGGGCTTACGCAGCTCCGTTCCCGAAAAGATTACGTCCTGCATGGAAGCACCTCTAAGCTGTTTAATTCTCTGCTCGCCCAGCACCCAGCGCACGGCATCGGCAACATTACTCTTTCCGCTGCCGTTAGGACCGACAATACCTGTAATTCCATTATGAAATTTAAACACGATTTTATTCGCAAAGGATTTAAATCCGTGAATTTCAATACTCTTTAAATACATATAACACCTACTCTTCCAGTATTTTGTTAAGCAGCACCTGGTACGCCGCCTTCTGTTCTGCGCTCTTTCGGTTCCTTCCCTGCCCCTTTCCAAGGGTCTTGCCGTCTACTCTGGCTTCCACCGTAAACATCTTGTTGTGCTCAGGCCCCGACTCATCCACAATCACATACACAAGGCTTTTTCCCAACTTTTGAACCTTCTCCTGCAAAATCGTCTTGCTGTCATAGAACAACTGCTTGTCCTCCAAATCGGACAAAATATATTTTTTCACGAACCGGTCTGCCTGTTCAAAGCCTCCGTCAAGATAAATGGCTCCGATCACTGCCTCCATGACATCTGAGGTGATGGAATCCCTCTGGCGGCCACCTGTGGACTCCTCGCCCTTGCCAAGCAGAATATACTGTCCAAGCGAAATATCCCTGGCACAAAAAGCAAGCGCCGGTTCACACACCATGGAGGAACGCAGCCTTGTCATCTCTCCCTCGGACATTTCGGGATAATTTTCAAAAAAGAACTGGCTTGAAAGAAGCTCAAGAACCGCATCTCCCAAAAATTCCAGTCTTTCATAATTTTCAAATTTATTTATTTTTTGTTCATTAGAAAAGGAACTGTGGGTAAGCGCCTGCTTAAGCAGTTCCTTTTTCTTAAACACATAACCAATCTTCTCTTCCAGTTCTTTTAAGCTTTCCTGTTTAAACATAATTCACCCGTCTTACAAAAAAGCCCGTAACCGGGCTTTTAGTTAATAGCACTCTTGATAAGATTAACAGCATCCTCTACAGTGGAAATCTTCTCTGCATCTTCAGCCGGGACTTCTATATCAAATTCTTCCTCTATTCCCATTATAATCTGAAAAACATCCAAGGAATCGGCTCCCAGATCATCTACAAAGGTAGTCTCCATCGTAATTTCATCAGGGTCGACGTTCAGTACGTCAGCAATTACTTTTTTTAATTTTTCAAATTCCATTTTTCATTTCCTTTCTAATTTTCTTCCATTGTTATTTTTTCTTTTATTTTTTGATTAATATTCTGCTCCGTAAATGTAATACATTGCAGAACAGAATTCTTAATTTCCACTGCCTTGGAGCTTCCATGCGTTTTTACTACCAAACCATTGAGTCCAAGCATAGGCGCACCGCCATACTGTTCCAAATCAAATGCTTTCAATGTATTTTTCAGTGCCGGTTTAACCAAAAGCGCACCAATTTTACTGCGAAGACTGGTCATCATCCCTTCCTTTACCTTCTTAATCAGGATACCGCCTACGCCCTCGTACATCTTTAAAATTACATTTCCCACAAAGGCTTCACATACGATTACATCCGCCTTTCCTGCGGGAATATCCCTCGCCTCAATACTTCCCACGAAATGAATATCAGGACAATTCTTTAAAAGCGGGAAGGTTTCTTTTACAAGCGCATTTCCCTTCTCTTCCTCGGCGCCGATATTGACAATGGCCACTCTGGGACTTTTCACGCCCATGACGCTTTCCATATAAACGGAACCCATCTTGGCAAACTGAACCAGATGAGAGGGTCTTGCATCAACATTTGCTCCGCAGTCAACCAAGAGCGCACAGCCCTCTGCCGTAGGAATGAGCGGTGCAAGAGGCGGTCTTTCGACACCCTTAATTCTGCCTACAATCACCTGCCCGCCCACTAAAGTAGCACCGGTGCTTCCGGCGGAAACATAAGCATCACAGGTTCCTTCCCTTACTAAATTAAGAGCCTTCACAAGAGAAGAGTCCTTCTTTTTGCGGATCGCCATGACCGGAGGTTCAGCCATTTCAATAATCTCGCTGGCAGGCACGACCTCTACCTGCTCTTTATTATATGTATATTTTGCAAGTTCGCTGTTAATTTTATCCTCCTGCCCTGTCAAAAAGACCTTGACATGGCTGTTTTCATTCACTGCCTCAATGGCTCCCTTGACGATTTCAAGGGGCGCATTATCGCCGCCCATTGCATCAACAGCTACATTTACAAATTCTGCCATAATGTACCTCCATAAATAATACCTATTTAACTATACTAGACCGCATTACAAAAATCAAGATTTTATTTTCAAGGTTTATGCAATTCATAAATATAAAAAACATAAGACATCCCGCCGCCAAAAGACAGGATGTCTTAACCTATATTTTATATTGCTCAAAATAATATAATCAGGGCGTCTACTCCACACTAAATGTCAGACGTTCAAAGCATTCCCTGGCAGATTCCTCGGATACATTATTGCCGATTAAAATACCCGTACCGGAATCCTGTACCATGATGACATAATTAAATTCGGAGTCATTATATGACCAGAAAATATATGAATTGCCATCCTTACTGCCGCTGTCAAGAACCACCGCATTTTCATCTGCATTTACTACATCTGCATATGCTTTGTAATCATCTGCCGCAAGAAAGATTCCCTGACTCAATGTAGCTCCATCATGTGAGATCACAAACGGAACCTCTGATGTAATATCATATTTATCCGATGTATCCAGGGTAATCTTTATCGCATCTCCTGTTTCCACCGAAAAGGTATACGACTTGCTGGAGGAGGCCTTACAGCCTGTCAGCATAAACACCATTGCAACCGCCACCCAAAAAATAGAAACACATTTTTTTATCATAATATACTCTCCCGTCTTTATGTTCATTGTCTTAAAATTTTTACTCTTCCAGATTGATAACTCCCATCCAGTAAAAGCCTGTAATGTTTTTGTTGGATTTGTCCGCTGCCTGCTGGGCTATTCCATAAAACTCCTCATCATCAATATCATAGTCTGTCCGAAGAACAGCCTTTCCATCTGACAAAAGAAGCTGTGCCAGTTCATCGGATATCTCATCCGTATCGTAAAACCTGTTGGTGGTACGATAATACTCTTTATCGTCCTCCATAGCTGCATATGCGGAAAGACTGCTATCCAGTGCAAAGCTGTCATTCTCTACAAGAGTTCCGTAAGCAGCATTATCGGACAGATTAAGCAGTGCATTTTCAATCACGTCATTGTCATTATTGGTTGCATCTACAATATACCAGTTATCATCAATCTTTACTTTATTCCAGGCATGAGGACAGCTTCCGTCCAGATATCCGGTAACAACAATGCTTTCAAGTCCTGCTGCATCGGCAAGAAGCTTAAATGCTGCCGAATAGCTTGCGCACACGCCTACGCCGTCTGTCAATATTCCATAGGCAGTAAAGGAATCGTAAAAGTCTTCATCTACCTGAGTAAAGGAATATTTCTCCGCATTTTCCAACGCTGCATCGTCATAAACCGCATTCTCGCAAAGCCATGTATTGATCGCCATTTCCTTTTCCAAGTCGGTCATATCATCAGAAATGATTTCCTCAGTAATCTCTAAAACCCGCTCCTGTACCTCCTGCTGCTTTCCGGCAGTAACGGCTTTGTCAAAATCATACTCTACATACAAGGTTCTGCTTTCAGGGTCAATACTTCCTCCCCGTACTCCTAAAATTAAAGGATTCTGGTATTGTGCCTCAAAGAAAGCGTCAACAACCTGTTGGGTATCTGCAGCTTCCGAAAAATTCGAAAGATTGATCTGCCCCTTGGTCTCAAGCATATTCAGCGCAATATATTCGCTCATTGCCGAGTTGGCCGTCACCTTGATGTCCTTTTTGCCTGTTGAACCTGTTTGATCTTCCGGCTTTTCTGCTTCCGGTTCCTCAGGCTTTTCCGTTTCTTCCTGTGCAGGCTCTTCTGTCTTGTCATCCTCTGTTTCAGATGCCGAGCCATCCTCCACCGACACAGCAGGCGCTACACTTCCGCCCTTGTTGATCAGCTTTTCCTGCCGTTCCTTCAACGCTGCCAGATCCGCATCCAGCGTATCCCAATTCACGTCATATGCAGAAAGCTCTTCAGTAAAAGGCGTTTGAATGGCTTTCGCCTTGATACGCACACAATTAAACTCTTCATCCTTATAGACGCTGTCAAAATCATATTCCAGCACCTTCTGGGCAGTGCTTCCGTCACACATGGTTACACACATAACTGCAGGGAAATCCATAACCCCTTCAATGCCAAAAAAGCTCTCATCATTGCTGTACCATGCCTTTTCCGTAGGCAGCATATGAGCCAGATCCTTGGCGCTGAACAGATTGCTGATAGGGGAGCACCCGTTTGCATTATAGGCAAGCACGCCGTAATATTCCGAGTAATACTCATCATAATCATCCTCTATCATGTACTCCTTCAGAAAGCTGTCAGTCTCCTCAATATATGCTGCGGAATCATCAGAGGTATAAAACTGCTGAAATCTGTAATTTAAAGCAAGAATCGAATCATCATAGTCACTTTCAAAGGCTTCAGACTTGCTGTTCCACTCCGTTCCCTTTACATCCGCAAAGGCATAACCATAGCTCCACAGCCCTTCCTCATCCTTATTAATCCTAAACAGCAGATAGCCCTGCGCACCCGGAACCTGCTTCCATGAAAACCTTGCAAAGCCCTCCTCTGTCTGATCAAAAACAACCTGAGGCGCCTGTGTGATCTCCGAATTAACCTTGATCACCGTAATCACCGGTGAAGACAGCTGCTTACCGGTTTCCACATCCACGCAGGTTTTCATATAATACTGAGATAAGGTTCCCCATCCGTTTTCCTCGTCTTCAAACAAATAGCTCCCCTTTAAATGGCTGATATCAATCTCAGAAGAACGCATTTCCGCAACTCCGTAAAAAGGTGGTTCAATAGTCAGTATTCCCGTATTTGGATCATATTCATAGCTTCCCACCTCTACAGGGAACTTTAGGTCCGCATCCTGATAAATAATAAAGCTTTCAGAAGGAGTGATATCCATATCCCATGGATTATACCCGAGTTCAATTTGAATAGACTGATCCCTGTCTACCTTGATTACATTTCCGTCATATTCACTTTTATCAGCAGCAGAATACTTCTTTTTCAGTTCGTCAATCAATGACGCATCATCAGAAGCACTTTCAGTATCCTGTGCCCCGTCTGTATCCTGTTCTTTGTCTGTCTCACCGCTTTGGGCATCCATACCTTCTGTTTCCTGCCCATCATCCTTTAATGTATCCTGTGTTTTACCGCATCCGCCAAGCAGCAGTACCGCTATCAGCAGCAAGGCAATTTTCCCGTTTCGTTTTCCTTTACGTTTCATCTTCCTTCTCCTCATCCTTAATCAAAACTTGCAAAAGCACTGTATAAACGACCTTTACATTAGATATACTTTTGAGCTAAGGAAAAAGTTTCATTTATTTTATTTTTTCATACAGGAAATCTATAAATTCCTTTTGGGTTACATTGGAGCCGATCACCTCATAAGCAGTTCCGTCCTTTTCAAATACCGCCTGATATCTTACCTCCTCTGTCTTAAGAACAGTCACATAAATCATTTGTTCCCCAATATAGGACCAGTTCTTTTCAGAAATCTGTGGAAGAGAGACGGCCTGCGCCTCTTCGAACACAAGCATGCCCCCATCATCTGTCAGCAAAACCTCTGCATATCCCGGATCATGTTCTGTGCTTTCCTCATCCTCCGTGCTCTGCTCTCCGATAACAATTCCTCCCGCATTGGGCGTAATGGATACGGCTACGCGATTAGCAACAAAATGAATCTCCCCATCCTCAAGTTCGACACTGTCATAATAAACACCCTCCTCCATCAAAGTAACGTAAGGTGCACCTGACTTTCCGGGCCAAAAAGCAATAACCAGCACCGCACAGACAAGCGCTGCCGCTGCCGGGATGCCATATCGCCATATTCTATTTTTCCTTCCCAAGGCATTACCCGTAGCCCCTTTACTCGACTTATCTTTTTCCAGCATTCCTTTAAGGGTATTCGACTTTAAATCCTCTGATGCTTTGATTTCCGAAAAGACTTTCTTAAACTCATTTTTTAATGAGTCTTCCGTATCAAAAAAATGCTGCATTTTAGAATTATTCATCCTTATACCCTCCTTCCTCAAGGCGTTTCCTGAGTAATCCTCTTCCCCTGTTAAGAAGCGTCTTTACACTGTTCTCGTTTTTATTCAGCAATAAGGAAATCTCCTTCACGGAATAACCTTCATAATAATATAAATACAAAACCAGCGAATATTTTCGGGGGAGCTGCCACAGCTCGGTCACTAACGAGGATAAGAAAGGGTCTTTTATCTGCCTTTTTTCTTCTATTTCCTCCGTTATCCCCTGCGTTTTCCTATTCCATGAATTGGTCACCGCAGTCTTTGCGCAATTGTTGGCAACTCTGATAAGCCATGCCTTTAAATGCTCTTCACTTTGTATTTTGTCCTGATGCTTTACCAGCCTCAAAAAGGTTTCCTGAAATACATCCTCAGCGTCAGCTTGATTTCCTGTTATTGTCACGGCGATTCTATAGATCATGTCGGCATTTTGATTAATTGCCCTTTCAAGATCCACATGATAGTTTTTCTCCGGCGGCATCTCCTAATCCTCGCATTTTATTGGGCTTCTTATAGAAAAATCAAGGGCTTCATAAAATGAAGCCCTTGCAAAATACTTTTCTTTTTAGTTATCCTTAGCAATGATTTCTTTCTTATTGTAAGAACCACATGTCTTGCATACTCTATGAGGCATCATCAGTGCGCCGCATTTGCTGCACTTAACTAATGTAGGAGCACTCATTTTCCAGTTTGCTCTTCTCTTATCTCTTCTGGCTTTTGAAGTTTTATTCTTAGGACAAATAGACATCGTTACACCTCCTTATTCGCATTAAAGATATCTTTAATAGCCGCCATTCTCGGGTCAGGAACGAATGTATCGCATCCACAGTCCCCTTCATTCAGGTCATGTCCGCACTGCTTGCAAATTCCTTTACAGTCAGGCTTACACAGTACCTTTACCGGCATATTGACCAAGATTTCACTGTTCAACAGGGCTTCCATGTCAAGCTCATAGCCAAGCATAAAGCTTTGCTCCTCATCTTCCTCTGACTGCTGCATCCCATCCGGTGAAAAAATCTCTTCCTCAAACTTGATGGAAACTGGAACCTTAACATCCTTTAAGCATCTGTCACAGGGAATGGAAAGAACAAGATCAGCTTCTCCCTGAACCAATGCCTTCCCCACTCCGATATTGGAGCATCGCACCCGGACAGGTGACTTTTCCAATACCTGATAGGTATTTCCCATATATGAAACCTCATGGGGTTCAAAATCAAAGCTTTCCTCTCTGTCTTTTCCTTCAACAGAAAATACATCCGTCAGATTAATTAACATTGTAAGCTCCTATGAATCATATGTGCTGATCGCTTAATCACACACTCAAACAATTATAACGGCGGTCTCCTTATTTGTCAATACCTGTCGCAAATATTTTGGCAGATCCAATTTGGGGCAATTTGGGCAGATAACAACGCAGGCAAAACTGTTACTTTACCAGCGCATACGTCTCTCTTGCAATGGCAAGTTCCTCATTGGTAGGGATCACCAGCACCCTGGTTCTGCTGTCGAAGGTGGAAATTTCCATCTCCTGTCCCCGCTTCTCATTTGCCTCCCGGTCAATGCTGATACCCAGATAACCAAGGTAGGAACAGATCATATCCCTGATAAACGGGTTATTTTCCCCTATTCCTGCCGTAAAACAAATCGCATCCACACCGTTCATGGCTGCAGTGTATGCACCGATATACTTAGCGACACGGTAAGCAAAGGCCTTCATTGCTCTGATGGACGGCGCTTCTCCTGCACGATACCCTTTCTCAAGATCCCTGAAATCGGAAGAAAAGCCTTCTGAAAGACCAAAAACACCGGATTCCTTATTCAGCACATTTAATATCTCATGAACGGATTTATTTTCTTTATTACATAAAAATTCAATGATTGCCGGATCAATATCTCCTGACCGGGTTCCCATAATAAGCCCCTCTAAGGGAGTAAGCCCCATGGAGGTATCCACACATTTTCCTTCTTTGACTGCCGAAATACTTGCTCCGTTTCCCAGATGACACACGATAATCTTCAAGTCCTCATATGCTCTTCCAAGCATAGCAGCCGCCCGATGGGACACATAAGAATGACTGGTTCCGTGAAAACCATATCTTCTCACACGATAATCCTCATAATAGTGATAGGGAAGCCCGTAAAGATACGCTTCCTCCGGCATGGTTTGATGAAATGCGGTATCAAAAACAGCTACCATAGGCGTTTGGGGCATCAGCTCCCGGCAAGCATTAATTCCGATTAGGTTAGCCGGGTTGTGCAAGGGAGCAAGATCATTGCACTCCTCAATGGCCTTTAACACCTCATCGGTAATCACGGTGGACTCGGCAAAGCTTTCACCTCCGTGAACAATTCTATGTCCTACCGCCCCAATCTGATCAAGGCTTTTCACTACACCGGTTTTTTCGTCAGTAAGGGCGTTAAGCACCAGCCTGATCGCCGCCGTATGATCCTTCATGGGTGCTGCCGTCTCCTGCTTTTCACCATCTGTAGGGGAATAAGTCATGCTGCTTTTGTCCATACCGATCCTCTCACAGATACCCTTGGCAATTAACTGCTCAGACTGTGCATTAATGAGCTGAAACTTTAAAGATGAGCTTCCGCAGTTAATGACTAAAATATTCATACCATCCATTGATGTTCGTCCTCCATTTCCGTAATCCGTTTATACTAATTGAGCCTGCACGGCAGTAAGCGCTACCACGCCTACAATATCCTGCCACGAGCAGCCTCTCGACAAATCGTTAACAGGCTTTGATATTCCCTGCAGCATAGGTCCGTAGGCCTCTGCGTTTCCTAACCGCTGAACCAGCTTGTAACCAATATTTCCGCAGTCCAGATTCGGGAAAATAAGTACATTGGCCTTGCCCGCCACTTCACTTCCGGGAGCCTTTGATTTAGCCACCTGCGGAACCAGGGCTGCGTCCGTCTGCAGCTCTCCGTCCAACGTAAGATGAGGATACTGCTCATGTGCAATCCTTGTAGCCTCCACCACCTTGTCCACCAGCGGATGCTTAGCACTTCCCTTGGTAGAATGGGAAAGCATGGCAATAATAGGCTTAGCTCCCACAAGACTCTTAAAGCTCTTTGCGGAGGTATCCGCAATAGCGGCAAGCTCCTCTGCGGTAGGGTCCTGATTTAAGCCGCAGTCTGCAAATAAGAAGGTTCCGTTTTCCCCATAAGGACTATCAGGAACACACATCAGGAAGAAGCCTGATACCAGCTTCACTCCCGGTGCCGTCTTCAAAATCTGAAGTGCCGGGCGCAGGGTATCTGCGGTTGCATGACATGCACCTGCCACCATACCGTCGGCATCATTGGCCTTTACCATAATAACGCCGAAGGTCAGATTATCTGACAGAAGAATTTCTCTCGCCTTTTCGGGAGTCATTCCCTTGTTCTTCCTGGTCTCATAAAGCAGCTCTACATATTCATCCAGCTTCTCACAGGTAGACGGATTAATAATGGTAACGCCGTCCAATTCAATCTCCAGCCATGTGGCGCCATCCATAATCTTCTCTTCGTCACCGATCATAATAATATCCGCAATGCCTTCTTTGATTATGTTGGACGCTGCAATCAGCGTTCTCTTATCAGTTGTTTCCGGAAGGACAATGGTTTTTTTGTCCATTCTCGCTTTGTCTTTAATCACGTCAATATATGACATAACGTTTCTCCTTTCGCTCCCAATACAATTCCAAATTCCCCGATAAAATTATATCTCAATCCCATTGCAACCACAAGACTTACACTGCAAAAAACTTTACATTTTTAGATAACAAATTGCCCCCCGCCGATTTCTATGCTAGAGTATAAAAAGAGCATACATTATATGAAAATGAGGTTATCTGCCATGAAGGCTGCGGCTATTATTGCTGAATACAATCCCTTTCATACCGGGCATCAATACCATATCGAACAGACACGCCGTCTGACAGGCGCCGACTATATTCTTGTTATCATGAGCGGAAACTATGTCCAAAGAGGCGCTCCGGCATTTTTAAACAAGTACCTTCGTGCCCGGATGGCGCTTCTTGGCGGTGCAGACGCTGTGATAGAGCTGCCTGCCTTGTATGCTGTTTCCAGTGCAGAATATTTTGCGCAGGGAGCTGTTTTTCTTGCCCATCATTTAGGTGTTGTTGATATCCTGTCTTTCGGAAGCGAGGAAGGATCGGTTGCACCTCTTATGAATGCCGCCTCCGCTCTTCTCTCCGAAAAAGAGCAATACAAGGATGATCTTTGCAGATTTTTAAAGCAGGGGCTTTCCTACCCTGCAGCAAGGGAACGTGCACTGCTTAAGACTTCCGGTTCTTCACCCGATACCCTTACCAGGGTGCTTTCCGCTCCCAACAATATTTTGGGCTTGGAATATTGTAAGGCTTTGTGCGCTTTAAACAGCTCCATTATTCCCTTTACAATTTCCAGACAGGGAAGCGGTTTCCATGAAACCATGCTCCATGACAGCTCCCGGATTTTTCCTTCCGCCACTGCCATCCGCAGCTTTTTTGCGAACAATTATAACAGCTGCGCCTCAACAGAAGAATGCCGCACAGCACTTAATCAGGTGCTTCCCTTTATCCCTGAGAGCTGCCGTTTTATCCTTTCTGAGGCTGTAAATGCAAAAACATATCTTACGGAAGACGACCTGTCACCCTTTTTGCATCATCAGCTGTTAATCAATCAGAATAACGGATTTCAATCTTATTTAGACTGCACACCCGATCTTTCGGATAAGATTATCAAGAAACTGCCGGAATTTACAGGCTATTCGGATTTTTGTAATCTGTTAAAATCCAAAGACCTTACTTATTCCCGAATCAGCCGTGTTCTGCTTCACATATTGCTGGAAATGAAAGCTCCTGCGTTCTATCAGACGCCGTATAGCTCCAGAGAATATTTTATTCCGTACGCTCATCTTTTGGGCTTTCGGAAAAGCTCCTCTCCCCTTCTGTCAGCCATCAAAAAGCACAGTGACATTCCTCTTGTCACAAAGCTGGCGGATGCCAAAAACACATTTACGGATGACGCTCTCTCCTTTTTAGATAAAGAGCTTCTTTACTCTGCCATCTATGAAGCGGCAATGAAATCCAAAAACAAAAAGACTACCCTAAATGAGCTTAGGCAGTCTCCTGTCATAATTCCTTAAATTTTAATGCACTATTTGATCTCGTCCGTTGTTTTTACCGAAATACAGCTTGGTGTCTGCATCTTTAATAATATGCTCCAGTTTTTCACTGCTTCCCTGTACAATTCCAAAGGTCATAGTGACATTAATGCTCTGTCCGTCCTCGGCTTCCACCACAACATTGCGAACATCTTCAAGAACAGCCTGCAAATGATCTACCGCTTCCTCTAAATACATATCCTCAAACACAAGAAGGAATTCCTCCCCTCCCCATCTGACGGCAAAGCCCTTCCCGTACATATTGTTCTTAAGTCTGGAAGAAACCTCGACAAGTACCTTATCCCCGCATTCATGACCATAGCTGTCATTCACCTGTTTAAAGTGATCAATGTCACCGATTGCCACACAAAAAGGATGCCCACTCCGCTCCAATCTTTCATGCGCCTGCTTTAACAGCTTTTCACCGCTTCTTCTGTTATTCAGCCTGGTAAGAATATCCTGCTCCACCAGTTCACGCAGGGATCTCTGCATTCTGACTATGTAACGCCCCATTTCTCCCAACTCATCCGTACGCCTAAGAACCATGGGATCAAACTCTGTGCGGAGATCTCCCCCCGCAACCTTTTCAAGAAAAGACTCAATCTTCCTTATTGCACCTACCAATTGATTGGAAAATCTGATGGTAATCAAGCATGCCAGTATCATAGTAAGTATTCCGATAATAATAATCGGCTTGACTGCCTCAAACACCAGCGCCTCTACCTCCGCAGACGGCTTTCCCACAAACAGCATACCGATAATGGTACCATCTGATGTCCGAAGCGGTGTATAATAGGCAAAATATCCCTCCCCCTCAATGGAGGTCTTGGAATAAAAGCTTGATTTTCCCTGTTCCAGAACATCCTTAATCACAACAGCACTGGCTCTTGTTCCGATAGCACGCTTCCCGTTTCCGTCGGCAATCGTTGTAATCACACGGGTATCCTGATAAAAGATGGTAATATCCACCTTGGTCTTTTCCTTTACTGCATCAACAATGGAAAAATCACCGTTTATCTGATGATCTCCCTTCAGCATGTAAATTGCTCCATCCTGTTCTACCGCACTGTAATCCCCCTCATACATAAGGTCATACATGGTAATAACGGTATCACATAGGTTCATCAACCCGTTTTGAACCTCTTTATTCATAGAATCAGCAAATCTTGTAGCACTAAAAGTCGTAATCACCAGAGTCAACAAAATGATCGGTAATATATTCATTTTAAGCAGCACCCAGAATAGGCTGCTTCCATTTATTCTTTTCTTCATTTGATCTCCTATGGCTAACATCATATATCAGTCAACATTTTCTATTCGCCGGCTGATACATTTATTTTAACACATTAGCCATTTTCAATCAAATCTTTTATCACTTCTCCGGCAATTACAAGGCCTGCAGCCCCCGGCACAAAGGAAATACTTCCCGGAATTGCTCTTCTGCCGCCTTCCCGGATCTGCTCCCGAACAGCCAAAGGTTCTTCTTCCGAATAAACCACCTTAAGACCCTTAATGCCCCGTGCACGCAGCTCCTTCCGCATAACCTTTGCAAGCGGGCAGACCTTCGTATCATAAATATCAGCCACCCGAAAGCCGGAGGGATTCATTTTATTTCCTGTTCCCATACTGCTTATGAGGCGAAACTTCTCATTCTGGGATAAAAGAGCCAGTTCAATTTTAGCAGACACCGTGTCAATCGCATCAACCACATAGGAATATTGGCTAAAAGGCATGAAACCCGACTCCATCCCCGGCAAAAAGAAACAGTGATAGGTGCTTACCCTCGCATCAGGATTAATCGATAAAATTCTCTCCTTCATTACATCTGTTTTATATTCGCCGATATGATCTCTGGTGGCAATAATCTGCCTGTTCAAATTACTTAGAGAAACAGTATCGTTATCTATCAATGTAAATCCGCCGATACCTGCTCTTGCCAGTGCTTCTACTACATAGCCGCCCACACCGCCTATTCCCAGCACCGCCACATGGGCATTTCCCAACCGCCCGGCTGCCTGATCCGAAATCAGCAGCTTTGTTCTCTCCTGCCAATCTGCCATTTTGCTCTATGCCTTCTGTCCTTTTTCATCCTATAAGCTTATTATCAAAACCGCTTGTGCTTATCTTGTTTCATTTACATAAATCTGTGCTCTGCTTTGGATAATGTCCGCAACCTCCTTAGCGCTCTTTTGCCCTGCGAAATAGGATGCGGCTTCCTCCTCAATAATCTGCTGCAGTGACCGGTCAACCGTGTATACCTGACTAAAGGAATAGAGCTGCTCTAAGAATACATCCACCTCCTGCCTGGTCATTGGCTCAATCTTAATCTCTACGTCCCCAATATAATAAATATCGTCATATTCTACTTTGTTGCCATCCTCATCCATATAGTAAGGCTTTTCCATAGCTTTCTGCGCCATGATTTCCAGATGCTTAATGCTTAAAGGGAATCCGTAAATTCCCGACTGGTACTCATCCAGGAGGAAATTCCTCATAAAACTCCATGCGCCCTCCTTATTTTTAGACTTGGAGGACATGGCAAGCTGCATTCCGGGAGCTATCGCAGAGCCGTCTCCGTTGGCTGAAGGGAACCCAATCATGGTAATATCCTCTCCAAAGGTTGCCTGCTTTGCTCTGTTAAAGCTTCCAATATCCCCTAAATAGTAAGAGCAGGTAAGCGTTCTTCCCTCTCTCCACTGGGTATCATACAACTGCCAATAGGCATCCGTATAATAATCGTCATCAATTTTTTCCGGAAATCTGTTTATAAATTCCAGCATTTGAACAAATTCCTCACTGTTAAAGCTGCATTTTCCGGTTTCTCTATCCACAAACTGACTGCTGGACATCTGCATACAATATTCCAGCATAGAGCTTCTTGTAGTTCCGTTAAGAAATTCAGTTCCTGCAGGTCTTGAATCCCAAAGTTCTACAGCCTCCTGCACCGTCCATCCTCTTTCCGGCCCCACATCAGCAGTTTTGGCAAGTAAAGTCTGAATGGAAAAATAAGGCACCAGAGAATACAGCTTTCCGTTTATTGAAAAAGCCTCTATCACATTGGGCATATAATCACTAAGCTCCATATCGCTGTCTTTTTCAATATAAGGCTTGATATCCTCAAGCATTCCTTTGCTGATATAGCTGTCAATGGGCATACTGTCATCTAAGAGAATGATATCCGGTATCTTACCGGAAACAATGTCCGTATTTAGCCTGGTTACTCCCGCATTATAATCTTCTTCTGTCGCATACAAAGCAGCATAATCCTGAAGCACAATGCGGTATTCATCATTGTTCTTGTTAAACTTTATAACCTCAGATTTTACATCCCAGTTTGTATATGCCATCGCAAGAACTATTTCCTGCTTTTCCTTCACGTCCGCCGGATCAACCTTGGAAAACTTCGCCACCCTGCTCTCGCCGGTTTCCGCATCGTCATAGGAAGCATAAAACTCCCTTTCACTAATGGGGGTGACATTATTGATTCCCCAACACATAAAGTCAGAGTCCACAAAGTTCATCAGACAGGTCTTATCCTCGTCACCCAGATTATATCCATATACTCCATAATTATCCGATAGATACAGATCATACCCCATTCCCTGATAATAACTGTAGTTCCAGCCAATCCCAGGAAGCTTAACCTTCTCTCCCAAAGTTCCGTTCTCCATATCCACCTGGGCGAGCATCATAGAACTTTCCTCATAGATGATCGCTATAACTTTTCCGTCCGCCAAGGTGAGCAGATTTGCATTCTCAAGCTGGTTTTGGCCTCCCTGACTTCCGATGATTTTTTTAAACTGGCCTTCCTTATCGAATTGAACATAATACCCACAGCAGTTAATATAAAGGTTATCCCCGTTTATCATCGTGTTATAGGCATTAAAATATCCCGCATCCTCTTTAAGCTTTCGTAGCTCAGGAATCTCTGACAAATCCTGGGAAAAGGCTTCACTTCCGTCACTTGCAAACTTAACCAGAAAATATTCGTCTATATATTCTCCCTCTCCCAGATATTCGCCGGTTTCCTCATCAATTTCTCCGGTATAGGTATATCTGTTTTTTATGGAATATAAATTTCCTTCCGGATCAATTGCAAAAGAAGAAAAGCTGGAATTTTCTTCGGCAGAAATTTCAAACAGCCTTTCCAAACCGTTATCCTTTACCTTATAAAAAATAATCTGCTCCCCATTGCTGCTTTCCTGCCACACATACTCATAGCCGAAAATCTCATCCCCTGCCTTTACCATTGTTACGGCATTTCGATTTTCACCGGATAACTGCATATCCTCTATCCGATATACATAATCCTTACTGGAGACATTTTCTGCTCCTGCCTGCGATCTTCCTTTACATCCCGTAAGGCTTATAACAAGTACCATGATTGCCATCAATACGATTTTTTTATTCATAGCTGTACTATAACTCCTTTCCGCTCCCCTTCTAAAAATGCTCCCATTTATCCTTTTCGCCCTTGGCCCGCTTCCTTATTCCGTCTTTCATATCAATCAAACGATTGCCTATATCCTTCCATGTAAAGCTTCTGTTCCTCCATTTTATGATAAGGAATATCACAATAATAACTGCAGGCACCAACAAAAACAGCATTTGAAAAATCAGAACAATTGCCTTTATATCCTCGTAACCCCTTGCAATATTTTCCCAGTAAGGAAATTTAACTGCCGCATTCTGCATAGATCTTGTTCCAAAATCCAAAACAACCGGAATCAACGCTTCTACACAATAGCGAGAGGAATTTTCCACAACGATCATATCCTCCTCTTTCACTCCCAGCTTTTCCTTCACCGCATTGTATACAAAATGCTTCACCGGATTGGGTGCAATCACCTCATAGGTGCTAATTCCTTCTCCCGATCCGTATGACGCAAGGCTTTCATTGGACACATAAACAACTGTATTATCAAGTCCTGCACTTTCGGCAAAACGTCCCGTCTGCCTTTTCACCACGCCGCTCACATAATGAGGTACTCCGCCGATCATGACGCTTTGTCCCGCAATATCACTGGATCCAAAAAGCTGCCATGCTGCCTCTTCATCCAAAATAATAGAATCCTTCATTAGATCATCACCGGAAAAATACGCTCCCGAAACCAGTGTAAGAGGATGAAACAGAAAAAAATCTCCTCCCACTCCTACTGCATCCGCTTCCAGTGTTCCCTTTTCGCTGACAATCGTAATCCGCCCCATAGAGCTGTAAGCATCCACCACCAGCCTTTTTCCGTTTTCCTCAGAATAAGCTTCCGCCGGAAGAACCTCCTTAAGCTGCTGCTCCAACTGACTTTCAAAGCTGAGGATGGAAAATTCCTCCAGCTTTACATGATCTGCCAAAAAGCAGCTGACCTGGGCGCTTCCTCCCTCGGCATCCCAGCGGGATGCCCCCTGCTGGTCAATCAGCCCTTCTATCTCCTTGTTTGACCAGACCGTCAATAGTAAAAACGAAAGCAAAGACAGGATTGTAATCAGAGAATACACAATCTGCTTGACGGAAAGTCCGCTTATGAAAGTTTTAATCCTTGAAACCATACCTGTCTCCTTTCTCTTTAATTTGAGGCTTCATTACTCGTTAAGTCTTACCTGCTTCTTCGCTTCCACCGGCTTAGTGGAGGTTGTAATTACATATTCATATCCATATAACGGTGCTGAAATTGCCGTATTATTGTCGTCAGACGCAAGTACCTCCACATCCACTCTGGTTGCAATATATCTGTTGCCAAGCGGTGTACTCTTTGACTCTACAATCAAAATAAATTTACCGTTATTATCTTCTCTCACTGCACTGTTGGGAACCACTAATTCATATTCCGCACTTCTCTGTCCTACGGAGATATTTAATGCCTGCCCTGCCTGAATACTGCTTCCCGTAACATCAAATACCAGAAGCTTCTTCTGTCCCGGTGCATCAGGATCAGGCTTTATAGCTGAAAGAATCACCTGTGCATCATCATAATACCATGCATTCTGCAGCTCCGCCACATCTCCTACCTGAACCTTCTGGGCCTGCTCATTGGTTACGGAAATCGAAAGGGTAAAGCCCTTTCCTTCCACCTGGATCACCGCTGCAGGTTCCTCCGGCTTGGTGGTCTCTCCGGCCACATAGGCAAGGGAAGTAACCGTTCCCGCTACAGGAGCCGTAATCGCCGCACCCATGGATTTCTCCTTAAGCTTAGCGATCTCCTCCTCCTTATCCGCAATGTCCTTGCTGGCCTTGGCAAGATCAAGCTCCGCATTAATATCCGAAACCATCAGGGTCTGTTCTTCCTTAAGAAGCTCATAAACAGCCTGAGCATTCTTGAGGGCCGCCTCTGCGTTGGCTATCTTGTTTTGGTATGCGACGGAGGACTGCTTGCCCGCACTGGTCAGCTCACTGATATTTTGTTCCGCCTTTTCCAATCTTGCCGTTGCATCCTGTACACCTTCACTGGATTCCACGGTGATGGCGTTAATTTCGGCAAGCTTGGCCTGTAAATTTGCTAATTCCTTTTTCAGGCTTTCTAATTGAGATAAACGGTTTTGCTCATCTCCATACTCGCCTAAGGTCGCTACAATATTATTCAAAAGATCAACTGCAACTCTATATTCCCCGTAGGCGGCTTCACAGGCTTTTTGATTTTCCCCGGACATGCTATTCCAGTCCAGACTTCCATACCAATCACTTAAATTTTTTTCCGTCGAATTACGATCCAAACCACTAACAGTTCCTATACCCAAATCAATTATGACTTGAATTTTATCTCCTACTACTTTCTTTTGTTCTTCGTAACGAGTACTACTTGAAGTATTTCCTCCCTGACCACTTCCACCTGTTCCCGAACCTGTTCCGCTTCCATCTGTTCCTGAGCTTGTTCCGCCTCCCGTTATCGCTTGTGCATTGTTAATTAATGTTTGCAAATCTGAAATTTGATTTTCTTTTTCTTTTATCTCGGCGGATAGTTCCGCAACCCTCTCAGCCTTATACCGATTAAAGCCTTCCGTTGCATGGGAAAGGTCTGTTGTAGCCTTGATTTTGGCAAGTTCATCCGCAACTGTTGATACACTGGAATTATTGCTGTCAATTGTGCTCTGTAAGCTAATCGCATCTAACGCATCCTGGCACTCCTTCACCCGATCCTGCGCCGCATCCAGACGGTTCTGCATATCCGTAACCTTGGCCTGCAGAGCGGCAAATCCGTCGGTGTTTCCGTTGGCCACCTTGCTGATCACCTCAGAAGAAACATTACTGCCAAACAGCCCCTTCATGTAGGCAAGCTTAAGATCTTCAAGCTCATCCTCAGCCTTTTTCAGCTCATCACTTTCCGCATCTTCAAGGTAATAAAGAACCTGATCCTTTTCTACTACATCACCCTGCTTTACCGCCACACTGGCAATCACTCTGGATTCCTTAGCCACCACATTATAAGGATCGGTAGCCTCCACATTGCCGGTTCCCCTGACCTTAGCTGTGATTGTTCCACTTTGAACATATTGAGTAGCCACCTCCGGCAGTGAATAATTCATAATCGTATTGGAAAAGAAGGTCAGCAAAAGCATAATGATCAGAAAAATGATTGCTGCATTCTTTACCCATTCTCTCTTTTTGGATGATGTATTTTCGTTCATAATATATCTCCCTTTCTCCTAATGCTTTTTCAAAAATATGAGCGAATTCTTTTCTCTATCCCTTAATACCGCCCTGATAGGTAATCCCTTCTACCAAATAGTCCTCACCATACAAAAATACCAATATGGGCGGCACCATATAAATCGTTGCCACGGCAAAAGCCAAACCGATTTCCCCCGCATTAATCTTTGACAGGAACACGGAAAGCGGATGCTTTTCAGAGTCTGCAAGAAGGATCAACGGCTGCTCTACCATATTCCAGTAATCAATAAAAATCAAAATCGCTATGGAGCACATGGCACCCTTACAAAGAGGCATACAAATTCTGCTGAATATATGCCATTCTCCCGCCCCGTCTATCTGTGCCGCCTCCATAACGGAAATCGGTATTCTTCTCATATACTTTGTCAGCAGATATACCGCAAAGGGTGAAAAGATACCCGGCAGCCAGATCGCCCAGTTGGTGTCCAGTATGTGAAGCCATTCGGACACCAGATAGTTTGGAACCAGCGTTACCTGATAGGGCATCAGCATTAAGATAATATAAACAAAAAAGATAATTTCCTTTATTCTTCCCCTATATCTGGTAAAGCCAAAGGATGCACCGGCAGCTACCAGCAGCTGAAAAATCACAATCGGCACCACAAGAATTACGGAATTCCAAAATTTCAGCAGATATTCCGGGCTTTTGAACAGTACTGTAATATACTGGCTGAAGGATACCATATCCGGTATGAACTTAAGGTTAACCCGTTCGGAAATATATACCTTCCCGCCTGTGTCCGAAGTGGCAAATACCTGTCCGTAATTGGCGGAAATTTCCGATGCTGACATAAAAGAATTGGTAACCGTCAGCACAATAGGCATCAGAAAAAGTACCGCAAAGCAAGCTGCAAACAAGGTTGCAAAGGAAAGCCTTACTATCTGTCTGGTGTGCTTAATTTTCTTTTTCCTTTTGATCTGCTTATTCCAACGCTCTTCCGAAACGCCATCAAAGGCAGCCCTGGTTCTTTTCAGCATCATCCTTCCACATCCTTTCCGAAATAATTTTCAGTCAGAAACAGGATACCGATGATGATGACCATCACAATTGCCATCATGATCGCCGCCGCAGACATTTTCTGATAATCCAGTTTGCCGAAAGTATTGTTCATAAAATGCTGTAACATATACATGGTATCGTAGGGATAGTCTCCCTTTAATAAATAGATTTCCCTAAATACCTTAAATGAATTTATGAGAGACATAATTGTCACAAAAAGGAGGGTGGAGGACATATACCGAAGCTTGATATGCCAGAAAATCTGAAAAGGCGAAGCACTTTCAAGCACCGCCACCTCCAAAATATCCTTAGGGATACTGCTTAACGCAGACATAAACAAAATCATGTTATATCCCAGATTTTTCCATAGAAAAAGGACAACAATAACTACCTGCGCATAGCCGGAATTCAGCCAATCGATCTTGCCCTTTCCAAACCATTCCAATACCTCATTCATCATACCGTTATAGTGAAACAGCACCTGCCAGATCAGCACAACAGACGCAATCGGTACCATCATAGGGCTTAAGAAGAAGGTACGGAATTGGCTTTTAAAGGGAATCTTACTCTCCAGCATCATTGCAAGCAAAAGAGACAGTATCACTGCAAGGGGAACTGCCACTGCTGAAAACATCATAGTATTGCGGGCAGCCTGTTGAAAAGCCGCATTATGAAAAACCATAATAAAATTGTCAAAGAACACAAACTGTCCGCTGATAGGATTATCAATAACAGAATAGTAGATGACGATCATAAACGGCAACACGAAAAACAGCAGTACCCCGGCAACGCTGGGAAGCAGATACAAAATAGATATCCGCTTCCCTCTGCGATCTCTCCGGTTACTGCCGGCTTTTGGCCCTTTTTTGTCCGCTTTGTTTAAATTCTTGTCCTTTGTCCTCATGATCCTAGGACTGCTTTTGGGCTTTTTGCCCTTTAAAAATCGCATTTCCACTCTCCACATTCAAATTATCGATTCTCATTCACATAAATTTGAATTCTATTCTGGATAACCGCTGCAGTATCGGCTGCAGATTTCTGTCCTTTGAAGAACGCTGCTGTTTCCTCAGTTATAATATTCATTAACTGCTGATCCACACTTCCGCTCATCCTGTGAACCGACTCGATCAGACTTCTCACTTCATCTACTTCTTCCTGCGTAGCTGCATAGATATCCATATTAAAATCATCATATCCCCAGCTGGTCTTCATCTGCTCTACCTGTTCGCCGTTTTCATCCTCATAATAGTCAGGAGTCATATCCCGTTCAAACATTTTCTCAAGGGCAGATCTTTTAATCGGAAAGCCCCAGCCGCTACCATTTTTCGTAACCAGTGATTGCTGATACTCCTCCGAAATCATACTTGAAACGAATTCCCATGCAGCATCCTTGTTTTTGGATTTGGCCGAAATTCCCAAAAAGCCTCCTGCTCCCTGCACCAGATTACCTTCACGTTCATTGTTTGGATATCCTACATAAGAAATCTTTTCCCCGAACAGTCCATTCATCATCTGATATTCCTGCACGGAACCAAGACTCTGCTGCATCAGCAGAATTTTGTTCGCCCGAAGTCTTGCCGAAATACCTTCTTCCTCCGAATAAACAATGGTTTCACTGGAGTCCGGGAAATTGGCTGCAAATTCCAGTGTCCTGATAAAATCAGGTCCGTCAAAACTGCATTTTCCTGTTTTCCAGTCAATGAATTCATCTATATTATTATAAATACAATAATAGAATATGCTGTCTCTGTAACCATAAGGAAATACATTATCCGGATTTTGTGTTTCTATAAAATCCAGCATTTCTGACAGTGTCCAGCCTTGAATATCACCCACTACGGACTGCTTTGCCATGGTTGTTGAAATATAAAATTGAGGAACAATTCCATACAGCTTACCATCTACCTCATAGGCTTCCAAAATGTTCTCAAGATAATCCGCTTTGTTAAATCCACTTTTTTCCATATATGGATATAAATCAGCCAAAACACCTTTATTGGCATACTGCGTATAGTTAACAGATGACAGATCAATGATATCGGGACAATTACCTGTAGTCAGATCAGCATTAAATTGTGTTACGCCTGTCTCCCAGTCATCAGTTTCATATTCCTTCACAACAACGCGATATTTTTCATTTGTTTTGTTAAAGTTAATGATATTCTGCTTAACATTCCAGTCAAGATACAGTGCGCCATAGGTAATTTCCTCCTTGGCTGCCACTTCAGAAGCCTTGGTCTTCTTTAAAAGAATCAATTCAAAGGTATTGGTTTCTGAGGATGTGCTGTAATCATTATATATCGCCCAGATACGCCCGTCCGAAAGTTCTCCCGCATATTGGATATAATTACTGTTAAGATCCACATCCAGCCAGCAAAAAAGCGTCTCCTGCTTTGCTGCTGCCACATCATACAAGGATACCTCATCCCCGGATACCATAATGCTCTTGCTTAAACCTGTATAATAGCTCTGATTTCCGTATCCTGAGACAAGCCCCTCTAATTTTGCTCCAACCGCTTTGGTTTCCAAATCAATCTTTTTCGCTTCCAATCCGGTTTCCCCATAGGAGCACATGTATACATCTCCCTCTTTAGATGCGAAAAGATTATTAATCCACCCCTCTACAGATATATCGCAGATCTTTTGAAGCTCAGGACCAACTACATGCAGCATCTGATTACCATCAAACAGATAGTAATTTCCCTTTCCGTCAACACAAAACTGCTGAACATAGGAATCCTCATCTCCTATTACCGGTGACAAATCCTGGGAGTTTATTACTGTTCCATCCTCCCCCGAGATCACTCTCAGTTCCATAGTTTGCGAATAATCAGTAATCTCTCCATTCTCATCTGTCTCATAATCATAGCAAAAGACTATAAGTGCCAGATTTCCGTCAGGAGTCGCTGCCATTTTCCCAATGCTGTCATTTTCGCCCATTTCTACTGAAAATGTATCCATCTTTCCGTCTGCTACATTATATTTATATAGATAATACTTGCTTTCACCTGTATCTTCATCCCATGAATTACCGCTCAAATAGATTGCATCATCAATCGATACGGCAGTATCAATGTAGTTTACCTCAAAATCCACCTGCACATACTCCGGAACATACACAAACTCCTTCTTACTTGTTTCTCCGCCCCCTGATTTGCCGCAGCCTGTAAAAGTCAAAACCGTCATAATCACACAAAGCATAACAGCCAGGAGTCTCGTTAATCTATTATTTCTATTTTTCATTCTGCACCTCATAATCTTGTAGTTTGAATAAACATTACATACAAACTATAGCATACTATATAATAAGAAACAACCTGATTAATCTTAATTTTTTCCTAATTAGCTTTTGGCAGTTTATTATTATTTTTTGTGTGATATGTTGAACACCCACAAAAGAAAAAGGGGCGTGATCCCCTTTTTCAAAACTTAATATTAATTCTTAAAGCTGTGAATGGGAGCAGGTATTCTTCCCCCTCTATTCACAAATTCATCACAGGAGAAGGAATTCACCGGCATAATCGGTGCATACCCCAGCAGCCCTCCAAATTCCACCGTTTCTCCCACACCCTTTCCGATCACAGGAATAATACGGACTGCAGTTGTTTTCTGGTTAACCATGCCGATGGCCATCTCATCCGCAATAATCCCGGAAATCGTGGTGTCCTTGGTATCTCCGGGAACGGCAATCATATCCAGTCCCACGGAGCAGACACAGGTCATTGCCTCAAGCTTCTCTAAGGTAAGCGCTCCTGCTTCCACCGCATCGATCATTCCCTGATCCTCACTTACCGGTATAAAGGCTCCGCTTAATCCTCCTACATAGGAGGAAGCCATCACGCCGCCCTTTTTCACCTGATCATTCAGAAGGGCAAGAGCCGCTGTCGTCCCCGGCGCACCGGCATGCTCCAATCCAATCTCACACAAAATATCTGCCACACTGTCGCCAATTGCCGGAGTAGGTGCCAATGACAAATCCACAATACCGAAGGGAACTCCTAATCGTGCGGAAGCCTCCTGGGCCACAAGCTGTCCTACTCTGGTAACCTTAAAAGCAGTTTTCTTAATCGTCTCACAGAGAACCTCAAAGTTTTCTCCCCGCACCTTGCTAAGCGCATTCTTCACAACACCGGGACCGCTTACACCTACGTTGATGATCTTATCCGCCTCCGTAACCCCGTGAAAGGCGCCTGCCATAAAGGGATTGTCGTCAGGTGCATTGCAGAACACCACCAGCTTTGCACACCCAAGGGAATCCTGCTCCTTCGTAAATTCGGCAGTCTGCTTCACGATCTGTCCCATCAGCTTCACCGCATCCATGTTAATTCCCGTTTTGGTGGAACCTAAGTTTACTGAGCTGCATACCCTCTCGGTAGAGGAAAGCGCCAAAGGAATAGACCGGATTAACAGCTCATCTGCGGGAGTCATCCCCTTAGATACCAGTGCCGAATATCCGCCGATAAAGTTCACCCCAACCTCATGAGCTACCCGATCCAATGTCTTCGCAATCGATGCAAAATCTTCTATGGTCTTGCAGGCAGCGCCTCCCACAAGTGCAATGGGAGTTACTGAAATTCTTTTATTGACAATAGGTATTCCGAATTCCCCGGATATTTCTTCACCTGTTTTAACCAGATCCTTTGCAGCTTCATAAATCTTGTGATAAATCTTTTCATTTAATTTGTTTAAATCAGAATCAATGCAATCCAGTAAGCTGATACCAAGGGTGATGGTACGCACATCCAGGTTTTCCTTTGTAATCATTTCGTTGGTTTCAACTACTTCAAATAAATTAATCATGGTAATGTCCATGTCCTTTCTCAAATTCTGTGCATTTTATCAAAAATTTCTTCCTTCTGACACTTGATATCAACACCAATGCTTTCGCCAAGCTGCTTCATCTCTTCAGCCATCTCTCCAAAACGCTTGTCCATTCCATTGGTATCCACAATCATCATCATATTGAAGTATCCCTGCACGATAGTCTGGGAAATATCAAGAATATTGATTTTATGATCGGCCAGATAAGTACAAACCCTGGCTATTATTCCTACCGTGTCCTTTCCTACTACCGTAATAATTGTTTTGTCCATTTGTCTTTTATTCTCCTCTCAATGTTTTAAATATCAGGCATTCCTCTATGCAATATGAATAACCGGTGACACTTCACTTCTGGGCGCCACATGCATCGGGAAATCAGAATGCATCCTTGCCATGGTCACCTCTACCCGAACCGCCTCATATGCAAGCTCCGGCAGATTATTTTCCTTGCTTAAATGTCCCAGCATGACAGCCTGTATTTTGTCATGCAAAAGACTGCATAAGAGCTGTCCTGCACGCTCGTTGGATAAATGCCCCCGATCCCCCAAAATACGCTGCTTTAAATAATAAGGATAAGGTCCTACCTGAAGCATGTTTACATCATGATTGGCCTCAAGCAAAAGAGCATCCATTCCCTGCAGAGACTCCACTGTATATTCATTATAATTTCCAAGGTCCGTAACGATTCCCACCCGCTTCTTTCCGTGCTGAATTCGATATGCCACCGGCTCTGCCGCATCATGGGATATTTTCATGGGATTGCAGATCAAATCCTTAACGGTAATCTTCTCCTCCGCACGGATAGGACAAAATAAATCTTCCGGTATCTCCCCCACCGAAGAAATTCCTTTGATCGCTTCAATCGTTCCTCTGGTGGCATAAATAGGAATTCCATACTTTCTCGCCAATACGCCCAGACCTGCAATGTGATCCGTATGCTCATGAGTGATAAAGATACCGTCAATATCCCTCATGGACAAATCAAGCTCCTTTAGTCCGGCCTCCACTCTCTTTCCGCTTATTCCCACGTCCACCAGAAGGTGAGTGGCATCTGAGCCAACATAAATACAGTTTCCGCTGCTCCCGCTGGCTATGCTGCAAAGTCTCATTTCATTTTGCCTCTTTCTGTTCATTATTGTATATAAGCGCTGCTGCCTGTCAGGAGCGCCAGTAAATTTCTATCACATCACCATCGTTAATCGGCTCCATATATTCTGCGGGACGCCCGTTTAAAGTAGTTACAATTCCTTTCCCTCTGGGTCTGGACAGATCAAAATCAATCCGTTCAAACACATCCACATAAACATATTTGCTCTTTCCCGTAAGCGCAACGGGCTGCTTGTTTACGATTACGGAAACGGTTCTTGGCACCTCTTCCTGTTTTCCGTCAACGGACTGCATATCTGTTTCTACAGTTTCTTCCGTCTCTTCTTCCGCTTCATCAAACCTGTCTGAGCCTTCTGTTTCTCCGGTATACTCCGCCATCTCACCCTCTGCCCAGACAACCGAAAAGTTCTCATACACCGGCGTTTCCTTATCCGCAAGCTTATTATTAACATACAACTTCATAGACGGTTCGAGCACAACATCCATAAATTCCACAATCTGTTCCACGGTGTAATAATTCAGAATTTCTACCTGATCCCCTTCACAGATCTCATAGTAGCCTGACTGCAGCACCTTATTGACATTGGCAAACCTTGGAACCTCCACCCGCTTCTCATTTACATATACACTAAGGCTCTCCGTCATCTCCGGCAGTTCCCCGACAGTCATTTTCCCCGGTTCTCCCGCTGTGGACTGTATCACCTTAATAATGTCATTGGCATGAATAGGCGTATAAATATCTCCCGGCTGACCATTGATCGTAATCACAGCTGCCTCCCCAAGCTGTCCTCTTGCCATCCTCTGCTTACCGTTCACCGTAAACTCCAGTGCCTTTCCTCTTCTGGGGAAAAGGCCGTCATTGGGAAACTGAACCTGCATGGCCGCATCTGCCACCGTAAGCCGGTTATTATCATACATCTTCACTCTGTTATCGTTAAAGCTTACAAAAATGAAATTATTGCTTTGCTCATAAAAATTCAGGCAGATACCGATAGGAGTAACCAAAAGGCTGTCCTTCTTCACATCCTCCTCAAAGATAATCTGCTGCATAACCTCCTCGCCCCTAAGTGCCACACGCTCTCTGGCAATACCAAGCTTGTCGGCTATGGCCTCCGTATAACCCGGGATTTTTCCGCCGCCGCCCACCACGAATACTGCACTGACCGGCTTATCGCCGTTTAATTCCTTAATCTTATCAGCCGCCTGTCCTGCCATATCTTCAATCACATGAGCGGTTACCTTTTTAACCTCTTCACTGCTGATGGTCTGGGGCAGCAGCATAATATCCGTATAGGATACGGTTTCCATCTCTCCTGAATCTCTTTTAATCTGTTCTGCGGTTGCGAAGTCAACCAGACAATGTTTTGCAATCTCTTCCGTCAGTAAATCCCCTGCCATGGGAATCATTCCATATGCCAGAATACATCCGTCATTGGTAATGGAAATATCGGAGGTTCCCGCTCCCACATCCAAAAGAGCAATGTTCAGCATCCTGAAGCGTTCCGGAATAGCCAGCATAATAGCCGCAATAGGCTCCAATGTAAGGCTGCTGACCGTAAGTCCCGCTATCTCCACCGCCTTATAAAGGCCATCTACCACATCATCGGGAAGAAAGGTTGCTATCAAATCTATACCTATTGTTCTCGCTTTGTGTCCTTCCAGATTACCCATGGGATACCCGTTTAAGTAATAACGAACTACAGAATGCCCTACACAATAGAACTTTAAATCCTCCTCCTGCTGTTCTTCCAGAAATTCCTGATAAGCCTTCTCCACACCTGCTGCAATCAGCCCGTAAATATCCTCCTGGGAAACCTCCTTATCACCGGTAAAGGGATATTCTACATGAGTCGTTACAGTTCTAAGCACACGCCCTGCTGCCGCAATACACACTTCGGAAAGCTTTCTTCCGGTGGCTTCCTCAAGCTGGGCTTTCACATCTCTAATGGTTTCCCCTACCTTGATAATATCATGAATTTGTCCATCCAGCATGGCTCTGGTCTCATGCTCTTTGGTTCTCTGTGCCACTACAATAAACTGATCGCCTCTTTTGTAGCCAACGGTTCCCACAATACTTCTGGTACCGATATCAAGTCCGAATACAAGCTGACCCGTATATTTTCTTTCCTCCATCACACACATTCCCCCAACCTTGCATCTATTTGCCTGCAGGCATCTTCCAGACTGCCGCTGTTATCAATCTCTACCGTACAATATTTTCTAAACTCATCTTCACGAAGCTGAGATTGCATAATCGAATCTATCTTCTCATCGGAATAGCCCCGTGTACCTTTAAGCCGCTGTCTGCGCACTTCCTCTCCTGCGTAAATATACCACATTTCATCTACAATTTTCAAATATCCGCCTTCAATCAAGAGAGCTGCCTCTATAAAGAAAAACTTGATTTTCTCCTCCGAGGCTGCAAGCTCAATCTCCCGAAAGATCAATTCCCTGACGGCAGGATGAATAATTTGATTTACCTTCTGAAGCAATTCCTTTGACCCGAATATCTTAGCTGCCATGCGGTTCTTATTTATGGTTCCGTCCTCGTTTAAAATATCCGCCGATAATAACCCAACCAGCTTATCGTAACACGGCTGCCCCGGCTCCTTTACCCTGTGAGCGGCCTCATCCGCCAAAATAATCCTGCAGGAATATTTTTCTTTTATGTATCCAAGAAGCGCAGACTTACCGCTTCCCACGCCTCCTGTTATTCCAATTATCTTCATAACCACCATCCCCGATCATCCACTTATGAGGATTATTTGGCCTCATACCAGTCACTTCCGGTATGAAGATCCACCTCAAGCCGCACGGAAAGCTCTACTGCCTGCGCCATTTCCTCTTCCAATATGATCCTAACCTGCTCCTTCTCCTCCTTATAGGTCTCAATCAGCAGTTCATCATGCACCTGCAAGATCAGTTTGGATTTCAGATTTTCCTTTTTCAGCCTCTGATATACCCTGATCATGGCAATCTTAATAATATCTGCTGCGGTTCCCTGTATCGGGGAGTTCATTGCCACCCTTTCCCCAAAGGAGCGCTGCATAAAATTGCTTGAGGAAAGCTCAGGAACAGGTCTTCTTCTTCCGAACAGAGTTGTTACATAACCCTTTTCCTTAGCCCCCAAAACAGTTGTATCCAGAAAGTTCTTAACACCCGGATAGGTTGCAAAGTATTGTTCAATATATTCCGCCGCTTCCTTCTTGGTAATACTGAGATCCTGGCTAAGGCCAAAGGAACTGATTCCATACACAATTCCGAAATTTACTGCCTTGGCATTGCGCCTTTGCAAATCCGTCACCTCGTCAAAGGGAATATGAAATACCTGGGAAGCCGTAATCCTGTGAATATCGGCATGCATTTTATATGCGTTAATAAGCTGCTCATCTCCCGACATGTGGGCCAGGATTCTAAGCTCAATCTGGGAGTAATCGGCATCCGTAAAGCAATATCCTTCCTTAGGGACAAATACCTTTCTGATCCTTCTTCCCAGCTCCATGCGCATGGGAATATTCTGCAGATTAGGGTCCGTGGAGCTGAGACGACCAGTAGCTGTAATGGTCTGATTAAAGGTGGAATGAATGCGCTCATCCTCCCCGATAAAGGCCGCAAGCCCGTCCGCATAGGTGGATTTCAGCTTCGCCAGCCCTCTGTATTCCAGAACATCCGCCACCATGGGACAGTCCGGTGCCAGCTTTTCCAAAACATCAGCCGCTGTGGAATAACCCGTTTTCGTCTTTTTGCCGCCGGGAAGCTTTAATCTGTCAAACAAAATCTCTCCCAGCTGCTTGGGAGAATTGATATTAAACTCTCCTCCTGCCTGCTCATAGATCTTTTGCTCCAGTTCGCTGATCCTGCCGGTAAGCGCTTCACCATACTCCTTTAATTGTTCCGGTTTGACCAAAATACCTTCCTTTTCCATGTCATACAGAACATAGGTAAGAGGCATCTCAATCTCCTCCATCAGCTGATCCATCCCGGCTTCTGCAAGCTTTTCCCGCAGCTTTGGCGCTGCCTGAACACTGACATAGGAAAGGAAGCAGGCATACTCTGTAAATTCCTCCTCCTTTTCCTCCATGGCTTTCCTAAGAGAAGCCTTTCCAAACCTCTGGCTGCGCTCGGAAAGCAAAAGCCCAAGCTGCTCACCGGCAATATCCTCACAGGTATAATCATTTTTCAGGGGATTTAGCAGATACGCAGCCAGTATAATATCAAAAAAGCGTTCCGTCTCATCACTGTCTAAGTATTGATATGCATTTTTTATATCCGCACAGGCAATCCGGCAGCTTCCTCCAAGAAGTGCCAGTTTATCCTTAAGATATCTTTCCGTTATAAAGCCTCTCAAAGGAATAAAACAGCTTGTTCCGTCCGAAAAGGACAATGCCGCACCTGCCATCTCCGCCTTAGCTTCTTTTAAAATGGCAAGACCAATCTCCTCTTTGCTCTCTAAAGCCCTTGCAAAGACATCCTCCACCTCATTTAAATCCGTCACCATTTTAAAACCGGCGGTAACCTTCTCATTGGATACGCCTTTGTCAAAACGGGATAACAGATTTTTAAATTCCAGCTTTTTAAACATCACATAGGCATCTTCCGTATAGAAATTCCCTACTGCTGCCTCCTCAAAGGAGAAGGTAATCGGACTGTCCACATTGATCGTGGCAAGGGTTTTGCTTAAATCCGCCAGCTCCCTATTGGCAATCAAAGATTCCCGAATTGCCTTTTTGGTGATTTCCTCCACATGGGCATATATGTTTTCAAGGGAGCCAAACTGAACCATCAGCTCCGTTGCCGTCTTTTCACCCACCTTGGGGACACCGGGAATATTATCCGCCGTATCGCCCATAAGCGCCTTCAAATCTATAAATTGAAGAGGAGTTACCTGATACTTTTCCTTCACATCACCGGCATAATAGTCCTCTATCTCCGTCCTTCCGCCCTTGGTTTTGGGAATACGGATTTTGATGGTATCGGTGGCAATCTGCAAAAGATCCCTGTCACCTGACACCAGTGAAACAGCCATACCCTCCTTCTCGGCACGCTTAGCCAGCGTTCCTAAGATATCGTCGGCTTCAAGCCCCGGCTGCTCCATCATTTTGATACCCATGGACGCCAGAACCTCCTTCATCACCGGCACCTGCTCACGCAGCTCCTGCGGCATAGGCTTTCTGGTTCCTTTGTATTCTTTATATATTTCATGCCGAAAGGTAGGAGCATGCACATCAAAGGCTACTGTCAAATAATCCGGCTGCTCCTCCTCCAATATTTTAAACATAATATTTAAAAAGCCATAAATTGCATTGGTATGAAGCCCCGCACTGTTGCTTAAGTCCGGCACCCCATAAAACGCTCTGTTTAAAATACTGTGCCCATCTATCAATACAAGCTTTTTCAATTCCGTTCTCCCTCTGCTGTCTTAACAGCCCTGCTATAAAAAAATCAACAATGCAATTAATGTAATAAGAGCTACCGCCACAAGACCTTCCATGGCATACAAAAACCACTGCATATTTTCCCGAAGCTTCAACGCATGACCTGCCGTATCCATACGGTATTTCAGCTCATTTTGAAGATCAAAAACATTTCCCTCTTCCAGCCTGGTCATTCCTTCCATGACAAGAAACTGGATGGAAAGCTCTTCCCTGCATTCGTCGCATCCTTCTATATGCTCCATAAATTCCCGTAATTCTTCCGTATCCAGATCGTCCTGCAAAAAGTAGGGGATCATCTTTTCTGCTTCCTTACAAGTCATAACAGTACCTCACTGCCAGTCTTACCCACCGACACTAGTCTATTATATAATACACTTCGTAACTGTTTCAATGTTTTTCTCTCATTGAAAATTTTTCTTGACTTTTCACAAAAATTTGTGGTAAAAAATAAAAGTCGTGTAGCACACTAAATTTTAACGCAAAGCGTATGATATCCCATTTTCGGGATGTTATGCGCTTTTCTTTTTACAAACAGGAGGTACATATGATAAAAACAAAAAAGCAGGGAATTATCTTTGGGATTATTATGTCCTACGCTATGGCTTACGGTATGGAGGTTTACAACGTCGCCATCAAAATGGGAGTTGATCTGCAGGCAGGCGGGTTCAGCAACATGACCAACATTGTTTTCTGGGAAGCATTGAAAGAAGCCCTTTATATGGGCGTGTTTGTATTTTTGTTCTCCAATCTTTGGGGAAACCGGATCGGCGCCGGCTTTGCCGCACGTCACTGTGATCCGGCTCATGACAATCCCTACATCTGCCAGCTTCTGCGTCAGGGCGGAACCGTTGCGGTTATGTGTCCTACCATGAGTATGGTTGCATCCATTCTGTTCAACATCATTCTGGGAGGCGCTTCATGGACCAATCTGCCCGCCATTTGGGTGGGAACCGTCCTTAAAAACTTCCCCATGGCTTTTCTCTGGAACTTCTTTGCAGCAGCCCCTTTCTCTCACTGGCTGTTTGGCAAGCTTTTTCCTAACAAAGAATAATCCATGTAACTGCTTCTTTTCCGAGCGGTTCCATGCTCTCTTTTAAACAGCCAAAACGGGTAAGCTCTTAAGAGCTTACCCGTCAGACTGTAGACAAAGCGCCTCTGGTAATCCTCAAGTCAGAAGCGCTTTTCTTATTTTGGGTGCAAAAACTGTATACTTAAATTTATGCATAGCAGAACCAAGCTCTATCAATCCTTTTTTGGCTTTCATCTTTGCCAGCTTTTTCAGATTCATACACGCAAAGGTAAGCCCGGCTTTCATTTCCATCCGTGCCTTCCCAAACATCTGTGTATATCTGAAACCATGGTTTTCTTTTGCGGTTCCAAATATTCGTTCTATAGTTTCTTTTCTAAGGGAGTACAGGTCTTTCATGCCAAGTGTCTGGCGGATATCCTCACACATTTCCATGTATGGCTCCCAGATGTGTCTGGTTACCACCTTTACATGGTCTTTGCTTTCTGTACATTGGGAAAGATAAGGACATTCTGTACAGACAGCTCCGCAGCTTTTATATTCACGATATCCGTTTCGGTTTGTTGTGCTATATGTCAGCGTCTGATTATTCGGACAGATGTAGCAGTCATAATACTCATCATAGACATACTCGTATTTTGGGAAAAATCCCTCTTTAGTCATCGGTCTTTTATAAGGCAGCAGCAGGGTAATTCCATTATCTATCAACAGCTTCGCGATGGCAGGAGTTTTATATCCTGCATCTGCTATCAGGGTCTTTAGTCCGATATCCTTTATCTTGTCATACAAAGCCTTGAATGTTCTGCTGTCATGGTGATTGCCGGGATGTACACTATATCCCAGAATCCAGCCATTCTTATCACAGACTGTCTGTACGGCATAGGCAAACACATTTTTATGTTCCCCTTTACGGAACCATCCGCTTTCAGGGTCGGATGTACTTTCTTTGATGGTTTTATCTTCTTTACCTCCCATGTCGGAAGATGGCGGATTGTCATGGTCATCATCCTTTCCTTTTAGAGGACGTTTCCCATGAGCTTCACGGTCTTCATTAATCTCTTTTTTCAGCAGTTCTTCAAAGAATAATGCTTCTTCATGGGCAATGCGTTTCTGCATCTTTTTGTTGTTTGCACGGGCTTTGACATGAGTCGCATCCACAAAAACTTCTGTGGGGTCTATCAGTCTGAATTTATAGCACTCCTGCAGTATATGAGAAAATATCTGCTCGAAGAGGTCGGTATCCCTGAATCTGCGTGTATAATTCTTTCCAAAGGTGGAGAAATGGGGAACCTTGTCCATCATTTCCAAACCGAGAAACCAACGGTAAGCCACGTTCACTTCGATTTCTTTAACCGTCTGACGCATGCTTCTGATTCCATACAGATACTGAATGAAAGGAAGTTTTATCAGCATAACAGAGTCCATGCTTGGTCGTCCATTATCAGGACTGTATTTATCTGCCACAAGGTCATAAATAAAGTTCCAGTCAATGGCTTTATCAATAATTCTGAGAAGATGATCCTGTGGAACCATGTCATCCATGCAGAACATCTGAATCTGTTCTCTTTTCTTGTCGGCATTCTGTGTCATCATAGAAATGTACCACCTTTATTTGATACTTCCATTATATCAGAAAAGAGCCTGAAAATCCCATAAATACTGAGTTTTCAGACTCTTTATATAGAAAAACTATCTGTTTTAGATATACAGAAGTTGTACCCTTGAATAAAGGAAAAATAAGCGAATACTATTCTATCTATATTTCAACCTCATCCAATTCCTTTATTTTTCTATTTTGACTTAAAACTACAAGAAAGAGAATGCCAGTGAGCCCCGCCGCAACAAATATTAATCCAATACCAGAACCCTTTCCCTGACCAACAAACACAGATAAAAGCTGCTGCGCCTTACCATTTTTTTGCATAAATGGTTCACAAATATAATCTGCCAATAATGCACCTGACAAATATCCAACAGGCGCAAGCATTCCTGTAATCATTCCCTGCAGAGAAAACATCCTTCCTTGCATAGAAGTGGGTACCTTTTCCCGTAATATGACTGTTTGATAGGTAGAATAAATTGGTGCTCCAAAGCATCCAAAGAATACGACCACACACCACTGCTCTATATTTCTCCCCATACCAAATAGAGTGATTCCTACAAGACACATAAAACTTCCCACATACATCATTGATAATTTTCTTTGGGGCTGTTTCATTACCGTCAGCATAATACTTGCAGCCAGGCATCCTGCAGCCATAAACACAGCTATTGTTCCAACTGCCATTTCATCATTACCTGTTCGGGCAAGAATCAATGGAGAATACATACTGTCAAAGGAAATAGCCCCCATGAATTCCAGTACACTATACATCGATAGAAGTACCAAAATTCCCTGATTTGTTTTCAAATATGAAGCTGCCTCCTTGATACTTCCGGCAATTTCATTGAAAGCTGCATTCTGATCTTCCTTTACAATATCTGGTATTCTGACAAACAGCAGCAATGTTATAAATGCAAATAAAAATGTCCCCAAATCTATAACAATGATTAACCCTAAGCCTCCGCTGCTCAGAACCCCTGCTGCCAGAACCGGTGTCAGTATTCCAATGACAGAACCCGCTACAGACTGCAAGCCGCCAACTCTTGCATAGTCTTTTTGACTAACCAGTAAAGATACTGCTACCTGCGATGCCGGGTTTTGAAAAGCATTCATAAAACCGCTGATTATATTTACCACACAGAGTATCCAAAGTTCCAAAATACCGCTCATAAAACAACTTAAAATGACAAATGAACATATAGCGGCAATCGAATCACAGATCAGCATGATTTTTTTCTTATTTGCATTGTCCACAATAGCACCGCCAAACAAGCTCACAATCAAATATGGTATTGCGTTGCAAATGGCAAGCAAAGAGGAGGCCATAACCTGACCGTTCTTTGTATATACCCAGATAATCAATGCAAAACTGGTCATGTTTGTTCCAAGCTGTGAAACCGTTTGACCTGTAAACAGTAGTGCGAAATCTCTGATATGGGATTCTCTTCTTTTAGTCATTGATATACCTCACATTTCCCATATGTATCAATTTCTTATACATATAGCACTGTGGCGAATGGTCATTTATAATTCCACAGGCCTGTAAATGAGAAAACACTGTGATAGAACCCAAATATTTAAACCCTCTTTTTTTCAAATCTTTGCTTATCTGATCTGACAACGCATTGCTTGCTTCTCCCTGGCCATTGTGATGTTTAACATAAATCAGGCTTTCATAATTGGAATAGGACCACATATAATCATCAAAGCTTCCATATTCTTCTATAATCTTGAGAAACGCCTTTGCGTTTCCTATAATAGCCTCTATCTTTCTTCTGGATCTTATCATACCGTCTTCGTTCATAATCCTGATAATATCCTGTTCTGAATACTTTGCAATCTGATGAAAGTCAAAATCATCAAAGCATTTCCGAAAAATGTCACGCTTTTTTAACATCATTGTCCAGTTTAATCCGCACTGCATAACTTCCATGGAAATATATTCAAAATGCTTTTTATCATCGTGAAGAGGAATCCCCCACTCTTCGTCATGATATTTTTGTACAATACCACCGTCAAGGCACCAACTGCATCGCTCCATAAAAACCTCCTCAAATGTTTTCCATCATTATACAACATATTGACGACAGCTATATGTCGTAATTAGATAAAAAATTTTGAGCTGTTGCTATCAGCTCTTCTTTGTAATCATCTGGTCCTATCACTTTCACCCTGCTGCCAAAACTCAGCAGCAGTGCTTTCCACAATCTTTCTTTTGCCGGAACATCAATGTAAATTCTGCGCACCCTGTCATCAATTTTCTCTATGATGCAGTCAGGAAAATATTCTTTCATCAGCCCGGATTCATCCTTATCAAACTGTACCTCTATATGGATACAGGTCTTATAATACGCCTGTTCTGATTCTTTCATTCTTTCTTCAATATTCCCATGTTCCTGCTCATAGTGATTCTCTTCTATAATAAGATGATTCATTCTTGCGACCTTAAATGTCCGGTAATCCCGCCTGGTTTCCTCATATGTAAACAAATACCATGCATACCACTTATAATGAATTGCCAAAGGCTGCACTGTCGGATGAAAATAATCTCCATTTGCATTACGATAATCAAAAGAAATATAGTTCTTCCGGGTAATTGCCTGTTCCAGCCTTGTATTCATATCCTGAACCTGCTGATTTTCTTTTGTCACGCTAAAATCCCAAAATACTTTTTGACCGCCTTCCTTTTCAATAATGGCATTATATTTTTCAATCAATGAATTTAAGGTATCACTTGTATAGGAGGTTGCAAGACTCTTTAGTGCCTTTACCACAAGCTGCTGTTCATCATCACGAATATCTGTATTCTTTATTTTATAATTTGGCAATATCGAATATCCGCCATTTTTCCCCGCATCGGCATATACAGGTATTCCAATAGAAGATATGCTGACCATATCCCTCTGAATGGTTCTGACTGATACATGAAAACGCTCCGCTAGATAGCTTGCAGGAACATGATCATGATTCAGCAGATATATTATAATTTCTAATAAACGGTCTATTTTCACCATCGCTCTGTCATCCTTTCGTATCTCTCAGATGTGAATCCTGAATTTTTCCTACATATTTATCCATTGAATAAATGCTGTCTTATCTGTACAGTTATATCCCGCATTTTTATAAAAATCCAATGTTTTTTGCTCCTTTGACCCTGTAAGCAGCATCATCTTATAACAATTATTTTTTTCCGCTATGAACTTCGCAAATTCTAAGCATTCAGTTGCATAACCGCGCCCTCTATACTCTGCATGAGTGACCACATTTTCCACAAACGCATACGGACGCACATTTCTTGTCAAATTTGGAATGATCACACATACACATGAAGAAACAATCTTTCCATCAATAACATTTACAATAAAATGATGATTTTTATCTGATATGATTTGTTCCCATGTAGCAGATAAATACTCTGATTGTTCCGGGACAGTTTTTTCATGCAGATACAAATATAAATTTAATATTTCCATTAAATCTTCTTGTTTCGCTTCACGAATCATTTTCTCACCTCAGCTCATAAAGTGAAAAGCTGTCATTCTTCTCAAAGAAATCTTTAACACGCTCCAAATCTACAAATTTTGCATATATTATTTCCTCTGTTTCTTTATCTGGCTGCCACAAATCAGGAACCATGATTGGTTTGCATCCGGCTCTGTAAGCTGACAACAAACCATTTTTTGAATCCTCCAACGCAAAGCACTCGTCTGGCTCCACTTCCAGTAATTCACAAACTTTTAAATAGAATTCGGGTTCTGGCTTTGATTTATTCACCATATCGCCACATACAACCACATCAAAATACTCAAATATATCGGCATCTTTCAGATGATTTTCAACTTCCCATTTGGGAGATGAAGAAACTACGGCCAAACTGCAGCACCTGTCATTAAGATATTCCAACAAAATATGCAGTCCCTTTTTCACCGGAACTTTATTCATTGTATAATAGTCTGTCAAAAATTCTTTTGTATGTCTGCGTAGTTCTTGTTCGTTGTATTTCTCGCCAAACTCGGACACCCATATATCTCTGGACATTGCAATGCTCATTCCCAGAGTCTTCATAACCATATAACCTGCTTTTCCAATACCAATTTTTTCACCAGCATAATCCCATGCCTTGAAAAACACACTTTCTGTATCAAACATCAAGCCGTCCATATCAAATATTACTGCCTTCATATTTATCTATTTCCTTATGCTCCGGATGATAACTTCCAAGCGGGCTGTCAACTGTAACTTTTACCCTTTCTCCAATCATGCCTGCCTCCATGATTCAAATTTCATCGCTAACCTTATTCTAACACATAATTGCAAATTTCCTACTATTAATTAGCAATCAACGCTTCCATTTCATGTATTAACTTTCCAACATTTTGCGGGACATGTGCGTCCGAAGCCGTTAATATCTGTACATCATTCTTTAGCATAGCGTTCAGCATTTCTTTATTCATTCCTAATTCTGAATCACCATAATTGATTACCAAACCACTGCTTTCCTCAATATACATATGATTTTCTTTCAATGCAACTGCAATCGCATTATACTCCATGCCATACTTATTACCTGGATATGCACCGAAACACTGTAAAGAATTCGGATGTGCCAATCCAGTAAATAAATTACTTTTTGCCAACATATACATTAAATCATAATAACGCTTATATAGTACATTTAGATCGTAATCGTCTTTCTTCCAAGGCTGTTTCATATGGCTGAACGCCCATTCATCAATAAAATGAATCGAACCAACAAGGAAATCAAAGGGATACATTTTTTTAGCCTACTAATATCTTCTTCATGCTCTGGAGAATAGCATACTTCTAAACCAAATTTTATCCTGATTGGAAACTGCTCTTTCTTCATATTTTCTATAAAATCCGTATATTCCTTCAATGGGCGCGCTGCTTCAAGTTTTCTCTTATACCATTGATTTTGATATGCATTATAGTGTGACATTTCATCATACAGACTCTGGCATTCTTTAAAAATATGAGTGTGTTCCAGAAAATATATTTCATCAATATCTCTCAATAGAGCATGTTGTATAAATTCCTGTATCCAATCAATACAATAATTCCCTTTTTCCAAATGAACATGAGCATCAATCATGCATGATTTCCTCCCTGCAATTCCTGATTCGCTGCAATAACTCGCCTTGATCAATCTGAGTAAAATCTGTTGTATCCAGAATTATATGTGGTCCATTTGCCACAAACCTGTCCATCCCCCTATTAACAATTCCACCTACAAAACTTTCATATGAAATCGGCGGCACAAAATTATTCTGTATTTTTTCCGGATAACAATCATTTACAACATGCCCCCGGTGCCTGTCTGAACTGTCATTTCTTTTTAAGAAACGCTGATATATTTTCTCATAATCTCCTGTTAAAGTAACAGTAATCGCTTTGTATGAATATTTTTCGAGAATTGCAAGCAAACCCTCTTTTGATACATTTTCAAAATTATTTTCCAGAATAAAAGATTGTCCCTTTTTCATTAGCTGTTCGGCCATATAATACATGATATTCATACTGGCAATACCCAACCTGACCTTTTCTTCTCTTGAACAAAATCCAACCGTATCATACAGCAATTCTTTAATTTTATCCTTTGAGATAACTGGTAATCCAAAATGCTCTGCCAAAACTTCCGCCATCGTACTCTTCCCCGCAGCCGGAATTCCTGTAACCAAGATACAATACATATGTAAGATCTCCTATTCTATAGATTTGTCACATCAACTTTTATACCAATATCCTCTACCTGCGCCAAAAAATCTTCTGACACTTTTTCATCTGTTATCAGCAAATCATAGTCCTCTATTTTGCACACAGAATGAACAGAATTCCACCCAATCTTTTTAGAAGGATATATTCCAATATTCATTCTACTATTTTCCATAACAGCTTTTCCAAATTCAACTCCGGCACTACTGTGTATAGAGGCCCCAAAATCTATTGAAAGAGCCGAATGCGATAAAAATGATTTATCTATCCGAATATTTTTCACCATTTGGATTGTATAAAAATCATGGCAATGGCCACGGTGAGACATTTCTCCTCCCAAGAGGATAACGGAAATGCTTTCTTTTTTTCGTAAGACATCCGCAATTGTAACTGAATTTGTTAAAACCGTAATCTCTAATTCATCCGGCAGATTTAATGCCATATAATATCCAACAGAGGAAGTGGTAATATATATTACATCATGTTCTTTAATATATCTTATTGCACCCTTTGCTACTGCTAGATAATCTTCTCTTACCTCCGGTAAATCTTTCGGATTATATAATTTTTCCGGGTAAATTTCTTTCGAAGCTATTGCAATGGCACCTCCATGTGTCCTCTGCAGCATCCCTTTCTTCTCTAATAATCGTAAGTCTCTCCTGGCACAATCTGCCGATATATGGTATAACTCTTGAATTTCAGACACCATAATTCTTCCGATCTCATTGACTCTCTTTACGATATCCTTTTGTCTTTCTTCTACAAACATAATTCTTTTATCAATCCTTGTTTTTACTTATTTGTATTTGTTTATTCTTGTTTTTATTTTATTATACATATTTCTTCTAGATATGCAATACCTATTTCTTTTTTTTTCAAATTTTCAAATTAAAACAACAAATTCATAACTTCGGGAATTTGTTTTAGGTCAGAAATTTATTAAAAAGAAAAGCTAATAAACTGTGATTACACAAATAAGGAAAAGCCCTTCCGGTTGTTTAAACCGAAAGAGCTTTGTCTACAGTCTGACGGGTAAGCTCTTAAGAGCTTACCCGTTTTATTTACAAAATTTTATAATCGAACATCAACCGGTGTATAATAAATTGCAGACTGCTGACCTGACGGTTCATAATCCGCTTCGGTACTTATTTCGTCCTCCCGCTTCTCCTCTGTGTCCGATGTCTTATACATATTTTCATTCCTGCTCTTGTCAGCCTCATCGGTTTCCTCTGTCTTTTCCTTCTTTTCTGTTTTTTCAGCCTTACTTTCTGCCCTGGCAGCTTCCTCCAGTTCTTTGTTGGCATTTTCCAGCGTGTTTATCTGGGAGGACTCGGCATTCATGGCAATCTGCTCTGCCTTAACAAGCTCTTCCTCCTTTGCCTGGGTGTTTCCGCCCAAAGCCGCATCCTGCTTGATCTCCGCCCTAAGCACACCGGCTCTTCCCTCCATTCGAGTTGCTACGCTTCCCTGAATACGGGCCTGATCTACTGCCGCATCTGCCGAAATCATGGCCTTCATACCGGCCTGAGACAAACCTGCTCCCTGAGCACCTGTCTTTGCGCTTCCTGTCTTTCTGTTTCCGCCAAGCATGCTTTCCATGGCAGAGCCATTGTCCTGCTTTTTCCCTGATCCGCTTCCGGCAGCTCTTCGCTGTTCGATCTGATGCTGTCTTAGCTGCATATTCAGATTACTGATCTGCTGCTGAAGTTCCTGACGTTTCTTCATTTTTTCTTCCATGCTTAACTCTTCATTGGAAGAAAGCTCCTGCAGCTGTTTCTGCGTATCGGCAATTTGTTTTTGAATGCTTTTGCTGTAAGGATCTGCCGTCTGGTTTATTCCGGGCAGTCCTGCCTGTGCATTTACGCCGCTTATTCCGTTCATGTTCATCATTTTTCCTCCTTGATCTTTGCTGTGAAATCCCTTTCTTTTTCAGAACTTTTCAAAACAATTCATTCACTTTTTGTCTGTATGATATTTCGGAATTTTGCTGCCCGCATCAAAGGGATATGTTGCCAAGCGGCCTTTTTTCGTTGTAAAGCGAAAACATTTGCTCTATTCTGCCATAAGCATAACCGTCAATCGGAATTGATCTCCTTCCCATTCTATGTCAATCTCCCCCAAATACTTCTGTGCCACCTTCCTGATATTGGAAAGCCCAAAGCCATGCTCCTGCCCGGTTTTGGTGCTTTCAGGCAGTCCCCTTTCCTGATCTGTAATCAGCTTTCCTTTAAAGCTGTTTCTGACTTCTATGATATAAGCATTTTTCTTGCGGTAAGAGCTTATGCGAATATAAGGGGCATCGCATCCTGCGGCGGCCTCAATTGCATTATCCACCGCATTATTCAGGATCACACTGACATCAAAAGCATTAATTTTCGTTCCAGCCGGATAGTGAAAATCACACTCAAAAGCAATTCCCTTTTCCTCCGCCGCCTTTTGCTTTTCTGTCAGTATCACATCCGTAACCGGATTGCCGCTTTTGATCTTTATCTCCGCCTCATACAGCTGCTCCTTTAGCTTTGAAAGATATTCCAATGCTTCCTGCCGCTCGTTTTTCCGAAAGAGACTTTCCAATATCATTACATGATTTCCCATATCATGCTTCAATCCACGGATGTCACTGTACAAAAGCTCCACTTCACCGATATGCCGCTTCATGCTTTCTATCTGCCCCGCCAAAACGGCACTTTCTGTTTCCTTCCTGTGGCTTTCCTTAAGGCTCTGGTAAAGCACAATCTCTGCAATAATTGCTGCATAAGATGCCATTTGATATAAGGCCTTTATCCATAAATACTGGCTGTGTATATTCCAAACATACTGCTCCATATCTGTCAGGTAAGCATTTGAAAAGAAACGGAAGGTATCATATCCGAAAAGCACCACCAAGGGCGTGGCAAGCATAAGCGCCAGTTCCTTCCGGTTCATATTTTCCTTTTTGCCCACATACACCTTATTGATAATATGAATAAAAAATGCCATAATCACAAAACGCAGGGCAACATATAATATTTCCACTGTCACATAGCACCCAAATTGCAGCACTGGCCGTAACATCATTTCCGGCGGATTAATCATTACCTCAAACAAAATACTTCTGGGAATCAGGACTATCCCATGGGATATCCAGTCTAACAAATACATGGTTATTGCCAAAAATACCTTCTGTTCCATATTTCTACGGTCAATCCAATACATAACCGCAAGTGCCGCCAATGTACCAACTGCATAAGCAGCCGCACTTTCCATTTCCCACGGTATCAGATATAATACGGTCATTACGATAAAATAAACGGCTCCTACCGCTCCCGCATATCTGCCCCTTCTCAAAAACGGGCTTACAAACCGGTAAAACAGATAGCCTGTCATTCCCGTAACGGCTATGAATACTGCATAGGATACTGCTTCCCAATATACTTCCATATCCTTACTCGTTTCCTTTCCTCTGATTGTACTTCAAATATCGCTTCACAAATTCCGGATAGTTCTGCTTGGCCATGAGTGCAGTTCCCTTTTCCAGATATATCGTGGAAGCATTATATCTTATCACATATTTGAAATGAATCAGGTACGCCCTGTGGGGGCGAAAAAAATCTTCTCCCAGCTGCTGCTCTAAATCCGACAGCTTCCCATAATATTCTATATCTCCGCTTGTACTGTGTATATTTACCTTTCTGTTAAAGACTTCCGCATAAATAATGTCCTTGTGCCGAATCTTTGTGTGGACTCCTCCTGCCCTTACCATAATATATTTTTCTTCTTTCTCAGAAAAGCGCACATTCAGGCTGTCCGCTTTTTGGTATTGCTCCACCGCATGCCTGAATACCTCCTCAAACTTTTCCTCCGTAAACGGTTTTACCAGATAGTGAAAAGCTCCCACATCAAAAGCCTGAAATACATATTCCTCTATAGCCGTCACAAAAATGAGAATGGTTTTTTCGTTGTTTCTCCGCAGTTCACGAGCTGTTTCCATTCCATCCTTCCCTGCCATGCGGATATCTAAAAATAAAATGTCGGGCTGCTTTCCGGCCATAAGTAATTCCTCTCCCGATGTATAAAAAAAGAGAACTGCTTCGGGGTACAGCTTTTTTATTCTGGCTCCAAGCATTTCTCTTATTTCCTTTTCATCATCACATATTGCTATCTGCATTTTAGTAACTACCTCTCCCTTTACCTGCTTTCACATTCCTCCTTTGATTATATCGGAATACAGACGGCTGCTGATAATGAAATGTTGTAAAACGGCATTTTTTTGATGTGAAATATAAAAGAAGCATCATGCAATGCACAATGCTTCTCATGCCGTTCCTCACTATAAAATGGCATAAAATAAAAATCGCCATTATTGGCAGCTCTCTGGCTAATCCCAGTTGATCGCTTCATGGGATACTGAAGCATTTTCGTAAATTGCATCACTTGGAAGATCGATAAAGTCATTCCAGAAAACACATGTCCCGCTTTCGTCCAGTTTCACCTGTTCAAATAACCCATGAATATTTTTTAAGTCCTCATATTCCTTTATTGTATTTATATCGTCATTAACATCATATATGCAATCTTTTCCATCATCGAAAACAACGTGCAATAAATAGCCTTTTAATGGCTTTATGCTCTTTATTCTGGGTATCACATGAACACCTCCCTATCAAGAAAAGAGAAACTGCTTATAACGGCGGCAATTTCCTTAACTTCTGACTATCCCACATTTCAAGCAGTTCGTTCTGGTTCTGTTTCATCCACTCTTTCACAAGTTCCTGCGCTTTGCTTGGCAAGTCTCCTTCAGTCATTTGAAGTGTTCGTAAATCAAAAATACCAATATGCTCGCCATACAATGCGTGTATGTGGCTTGGCTCATGCTCTTTCGGCTTGAAAAACATTTTTATTACTATTCCGTAAAATCTGCTTATCTCTGGCATTGTATCCGCTCCTTTCTGTTATTGTCTTTCGATTTACCTTCTGACAATTATATATAAGCATATTTAAACCATCATGTCAAACCTCATCAATTTTATAGAAAAAAACACCGAATTTATCGGTGTTTTTTAATGCCGGCGATGGGACTTGAACCCATACTATGTCACCATAAACAGATTTTGAGTCTGCCGCGTCTGCCATTCCGCCACGCCGGCAAAGCTTTAACAGCCGAGTAATATAATAGCACACTCGGCTGTTGTTGGCAAGTTTAAAAATGAATTTTGTTATAAATATCCAATCCGTCGAAGGTTGCAAAATAATCCTTCGGTGTTTCTGCCCTTCTGATCAGCTTTACACTTCCGTCCTCCTTAAGAAGCAGCTCTGCTGATTTCAGCTTTCCGTTATAATTATATCCCATAGCATATCCGTGGGCTCCGGTATCATGAATAACCAGATAATCTCCCTTTTCAATTTCAGGCAGCATTCTGTCAACTGCAAATTTGTCATTGTTTTCACAAAGGGAACCCGTAACATCATACTTATGATCACAAGGCGCATCCTCTTTGCCCAAAACCGTAATATGATGATAAGCTCCGTACATTGCAGGACGCATTAAATTCACTGCACAGGCATCCACGCCGATATATTCCTTGTGAGTGTGCTTCTCATGAATTGCCCGGGTCACCAGCTGGCCATAAGGCCCCATCATAAACCGTCCCATCTCCGTGTAGATTGCCACATCACCCATTCCTGCGGGCACCAGCACTTCCTCATATACGCACCGCACGCCCTCACCGATTGCCCGGATATCATTCGGCTCCTGATCCGGTGTATAAGGAATGCCTACACCTCCCGAAAGATTAATAAACTTAATGTCCGCTCCGGTTTCCTTTTCCAGCTTAACCGCAAGCTCAAACAAATCCTTGGCAAGCATAGGATAATATTCATTGGTCACCGTATTGCTGGCAAGAAATGCATGAATACCGAAATTCTTTACTCCCTTTTCCTTTAAAAGACGGTATCCTTCAAACATCTGCTCCGTGGTAAAACCATATTTGGCATCTCCGGGGTTGTCCATAATTCCGTTGCTCATCTTAAATACACCGCCCGGATTGTATCTGCAGCTCATGGTTTCGGGAAGCTTTCCTAAAATATTTTCCACAAACTCAATATGGGTAATATCATCCAGATTAATGATCGCACCTAATTTTGCAGCATAGCTGTACTCTGCTGCCGGTGTATCGTTGGAGGAAAACATAATATCATGGCCCGAAACTCCCATTGCCTCACTGAGCATCAGCTCCGTCAGGGAAGAGCAGTCACAGCCGCAGCCATATTCACGCAGTATCTCTATTAAGTATGGATTGGGCGTTGCCTTTACCGCAAAATATTCCTTAAATCCGGGATTCCAAGCAAAAGCCTCCTTCACCGCCCTGGCATTTTCCCTGATCTGCTTCTCATCATAAATATGAAAGGGCGTAGGGTATGTCTTTGTAATCTCCTGTACTTGTTCCTTTGTCACAAATGGTACCTTTTTCATTTTGTTTCTCCTCCTCTAAGCTGTATCAGCTTTATCTCATTGCTAAGTGCATCCTTAAAAACCCTGATAAAATTCTCCTGTCCTGTATACAGGCAGGTGACATCCGGACTATCCTTTATTTCGCCCGTAAGCGCATAGGTTGAATCAATAATCAGCCTGATATCATTTCCTCTTTCACTGCCAATATAACAAATACCTTTCTTGCGCCAAAGCTCATGATCCGGTTCCTTATCGGTAATCAAAACCACCTTAATATCCTTCTCAAGCGCCTTAAAAAGCTCATCCTGCAGCTTTTCGATCACCTTCCATGCAGCGGAAATATATATGCGCATTCCGGCTTCCCTGATCATATTTTCAGCCTTATTCCAGATATTCTGACATCCGCTGATGGTAATATATCCAACCTCTTTTTCCTTGGTGGCAGGAATATTGTGAACAAGATACTCCTTTTCCCGGCTTAACTCTCTTATTTTATTTGCACAAAATTCTTCTACAGGCACGCTTCGGTATCTGCTGGTACTTCCTTCCTCCAGGTAAGCGGCTCCCTTATCGGCAAGTCCTGACAGCGCACTGTAAACATTAGATCTGGAAATTCCAGTAAGCTTAGCCACCTCGTAGCCTGTCATTTCACTGTTTTTATATAGTGTCAGATAGATAACAGCCTCCTGTCTGGTAAGCCCAAACTTCATTAGTCCTTCCAGTATTGTATTTTCTTCCATGATTATCACCAAAAAAGGGAATAAAACCGTTGCTTTACCCCCTTACTTCTCATAAGGCCGATCCTTTAGTGGTTCTTTACAGGAACACTATATATCAGCCACATAATTTTGTCAATATAAATTTATATGTTTTCGATCTGCCAATCAATGGGTTCTATGCCGTTCTTTTCAAGAAACGCATTGGTCTGGCTGAAATGCTTACAACCAAAAAATCCTCTGTATGCGGAAAGCGGGCTTGGATGCGGCGCTTTCAAAATTAAATGCTTGGGATTGGTCAGCATGGGAATTTTACTCTGCGCCGGCTTACCCCAAAGCAGATAAGCAATCGGACGATCCTGCTCATTTACCGCCTGAATGATGGCATCCGTAAACTGCTCCCAGCCTTTCCCCTGATGTGAGCCTGCCTGATGAGCCCGAACCGTCAGCACCGTGTTCAGCATCAACACACCCTGCTTAGCCCATTTTTCAAGATAACCGTTGTTGGGAATATAGCATCCCAAATCATCCTGAAGCTCCTTATAAATATTTTGGAGGGACGGAGGCAGCTCCGGCTGATCCGGCAGTACCGAAAAGCACAATCCATGCGCCTGATGCTCTCCATGATAAGGGTCCTGTCCCAAAATTAACACCTTGACCTGACTTAGAGGCGTAAAATGAAACGCATTAAAAATATCATCCGCCGGAGGATATACCACTCTGCTGTTATATTCATTTTTCACAAACTGATAAAGCTCCCGGTAATAGGGCTTCCTGAACTCTCCCTGAATACAATCCAGCCAATCATTGTTTATCATTGCCATATTGTTTCTCTCACCCTCCTACAGTCTGACGGAAATTCCTTTATCCCTCAAGTATTCCTTCACTTCTCTGATTTCCAGCTCTTTATAATGGAACAATGATGCCGCAAGTACCGCTTCTGCCTTTCCCTCGCAAAGCGCTTCGTAAAAATGCTCTCTGGTTCCGGCGCCTCCTGAGGCAATCACCGGAATGGACACGTTTTCCGCCACCATTCTTGTCAGCTCAATGTCATATCCCGCTTTGGTGCCGTCACAATCCATACTGGTGAGAAGAATTTCTCCTGCCCCCAGCTTTTCCGCTTTGATGGCCCATTCCACAGCGTCGATTCCCATATCCACACGTCCGCCGTTCTTATAGATATTCCAGCCGCTTCCATCCTGCCGTCTCTTAGCATCAATTGCAACCACCACGCATTGGCTTCCAAATTTATCGGCAGCTTCGCTGATTAATTCCGGGGTCATAATCGCCGCCGAGTTTACAGCCACCTTGTCTGCGCCCTCCCGTAAAATCATCTTAAAATCATCTACGCTTCTGATACCGCCGCCCACAGTAAAAGGAATAAACACTGTTTCCGCCACCCTGCGTACCATATCAGCCTTAATAGCCCTTGCATCGGAGGATGCTGTTATATCAAGAAAAACAAGCTCATCCGCACCGGCCTTATCATATTCCTTTCCTACCTCGATAGGATCGCCTGCATCCCGCAGATTTACAAAATTGGTGCCCTTTACAACTCTTCCATTATTGACATCCAGACATGGAATAATTCTCTTGGTATGCATTCCTGCTCCTCCATTCACTGTGCTCTGCTTATGCTGATAAAGTTTTTGAGAATTTTAAGTCCCACATCCGAGCTTTTCTCCGGATGAAACTGACATGCAAATATATTTCCTTTTTCCACGGAGGCATGTATCAAGGTTCCATATTCCGTCGTTGCCGTCACAATATCCCCCTCCGCTGCCTTCAGGTAATAGGAATGCACAAAATAAACATATGCATCCTCCGCTATTCCTTCAAAAAGTCTTCCCTTATGAGGAAATTTCAAAGAGTTCCAGCCAATATGCGGAATTTTCAGACCTTCTGCATCCGGTATTCTTAAAATTTCTCCTTTTAATAAGCCTAATCCCGAAACTCCGGCGCTTTCCTGACTACTCTCGAACAAAAGCTGTAATCCAAGGCATATTCCCAAAAAAGGAGTTCCTCTCCTTGCGATCTCATGTATAATCTCCACAAGACCATAAGCATGTAGCTTCTCCATCGCATCACCAAAGGAGCCTACTCCGGGCAAAATCACCCGGTCTGCATTTAAAAGCAGCTCCTTATCTCTGGTAATTACAGCCTCTTCTCCCAGTGCCTGCAGTGCTTTTTCCACGCTTTTTATATTTCCTGCGTCATAGTCAATGATTGCTGTCATTTTCCTTCCCGGCCTTTCTCATTCATTTGGCTTGGCTAATAACTGATGATCTCTTCCTCCTCCGGAAGAATATCCTGCGGCACTGAAGGCGTGGGTTCAACCTTCTCCTCACCCGGCTTCACGAAATCCGTTCCATAAACCACAGAATTCAGCTTTCTTGTATAGGTTTGATTGTCATATGCGTTAATTTCCAACGCTTCCTCTTCCGAAATCCCGTAATTGCTTTCCAAAATACTGCAAATCTGCTGATACAGTGCATCCACCTCACTGCGCACTCCGTATTCATCCGCATCAGTTAAATCTTGATAGCAGCTAATTCCCTGCAATAGTGCATCCAAGGCTTCCAATTCCCTGCCCATGGTAAGATTATTCTCATAGGAAATTATTTTACGCTCCAGCCGCAGTACTGTCTTCGCTCTGTTAAAAACCAGCTTGTCACTGGCATTCAAACGCTTATCATAAAGCAGCTCATAGGCCTCCTCATAATTTCCTGCATAATAAGCATCTCTTGCCGCTGCCTTATCCGAATATTCCGGCAAAAACGTGCTTAACAGAAGAACGCATGCCAGCAAGGTACCACAGCAGGCGATAAGTAAGAGCAGATTTTTCCGGCTAAGCACCTTAACGGGCTTTTCCTTATTTTCATTTTTAGCCTTCTTTTCCTTACGCGGCTCCTTTACCTTCTTCTTTTTCTTGCCTGATTCCTCCGCATCCTCATCCTCTTGATCTTCATCATTATTGTCGGTCTGAGTCTTATTATTTCCTTTTTTCTTTTTGCCTGCTTTATCTTTCTTTTTCTTCTTTTTCTTTTCCTTCTGATCTTCTTCCTCCAGCTCATTCAAAATTGCTTCATTTTCAGCTGAAATATTTTCTACTTCATCAAAATCGTTTTCCTCCTCCGTAAGCGCAGTCAACAGCTTAGAGAAAAATCCCGGTTTCTTTTCCTTAGCAGGCTTCTCCGTTTTCTCAATTTCCAAATCCTGCCCGTCATTCTCTGCCGCATCACCTGCAGACGGTTCGACAGCATCCTCCGTCAATCCGCCGGTCTGCTGCTGAAAATCCAGATTGTCCAGCTGTGCAAACACATCATCAATATTTTCTTCCTCAGAAACAGCTGACTGATCTTTATTTTTTTTCTTTCCAAACAGACCAAATCCCTGCTTTGACTTTTCCTTCTTAGCACGCTTTTTCTTTGGCTTTTCCTTTATTTCTTCCTCCGGAATTTCTTTATCGCTCTCTGCCGATCCTTCATCTCCAAACAGATTAAAGCTCTCATCAATCTCATCTGCTTCAGCATGATCTCCACTATCATTCATGCTTTCCAGCAAGGCAAGCATGTCATCATCCACCGCTTCACTCCGATCAGCTTCCTTTAAAAGACCATTGATTTCTTCCAGATCATCATCTCCACTGCCCGGACCGTCTATCACACCCGAAACATCCTGATTTACAGCTGTTTCCGATAGCAAGGTACCAGTATCATCCATAGCGTCATTTTCCGGTGCAGCGCTCTCCTTATTCATCTCTAAATCTACCTGTGCCATTAACTCGTCAAGACTGCTCTTCCATTCATCCTCTTCGTTTAATGCGGAGTCGCCTTCTTCTAATGGTACCTCATCTGTTCCCGGATCGCTTTCTTCTAATGGTACCTCATCTGTTCCCGGATCGCTTTCTCCTAATGGTGCCTCATCTGCTCCCAGATCACTTTCTCCTAATAGTGCCTCATCTGCTCCCGGATCACTTTCTCCTAAAGCTTCCTCCGCTACAATATTATCTTCCTCTATAGGCTCCTCTTCTACGACACCGCCTTCAACTATGGACTCCCCTTCTGCCTCAGGCAAATCCATCATATCATCTGATGACGCAGAAAAAGAGCTATCGCTCATCGGCTTGGCAGACATTTCCCGCATAGCATCTTCCATCGTTCTAGGCTTTGTATCGCCCTCAGTCATTGATTTTAACAAATTATCAAGATATTTTTCATCAGTAGACATAGCAACCCCTGCTTTCCCTTTGCATTATTTTACTAGTTTAACATACTAAAAACCATTCGACAATTCTTTTAAAAATTCTATTGGATTTTGACAAATCCCATATCCTCTTTCCTTTATTTCTTCCGTAATCTGATAGAGCCTGCTATGTACACGAAACATCTGCGATTTCTGATTAAAAAAGGCAATCTTTTCGAATGGCCATCTGATTACAGTAGGATATTTCATTCCAGCTCCCAGCTCTAAAATGCAAACATCCTTATTCACTGTTCCCTGAAGCCATTTCTTGTAAGTCATCCACTTATCCATATAACCTTCTTCTACGTAATTCTCAGCATCTATATTGTTAAATATAAGAGGCTTTTGGCAAATCGGGCATTGCGGCTGTGTCACTTCATTCATCTGTCTGCCCGTCAAGAGACTGTCCTGTACCTGACTTAGCAGTTCATCCTCCACATCATAAAGCATCGGACTGCATTTTTCACTGCACTGCAGTTTGTCATAGCCTCCGCATGGCTCTACTATGCGTTCTTCGTTTAATCCCGTGCCTTTCCATGCACTATCCATGCACAGCGAAACAATAAAATAATTTTTCCCTTCCAGACATTTGGCAAGATTGCTGTATGCTTCTTTATTTTTTTCTTCCCATTCCTTTAATAATATTTTCTCTGCAAAAGGAAGCATCCACTTATCCCGCATTCCCTCCTGTGCTTTCAGATATCTTTCATCCTTTCGAACCTGCTTTAGTAAATCCATTTCCTCTCCAATGCCAACTAAAACCAAATCCGCCTTCTTTATCTTATTTACTATTTGATCAATCATTTCCTTCAATGCGCATCTGCTCTCCATACATGTTTTTTATTTAATAAAGAGCCGGAACTTCTTCCGGCTCTTACTAAAAATTCTAAGATTATCTTATTATTTTCGGCCTACCAGATCATCTATAACCCTTACAAGATTTCCGATCTCTGGCTTGGATAACTGTGCATCTGCTCCCAATGACTCTCCCTTTCTTTTCATCTCTTCATTAACAAGGGAAGAAAAGATAACAACAGGAATATCCTTGGTTGCATCATCATCCTTAACCAGCTTGGTAAGTCTGTGTCCATCCATAATCGGCATTTCAATATCCGTAATAATACACTGAACATTCTGTTTCAAAGTGCCCTCATTTTTACACTTCGTAATTACCTCATAAGCCTCCTGCCCATTACAGGTATGAATAAGATTTATATATCCTGCCTGCTTCAGCGAATCTACAATAAGTCTGTTAAGCAAAACAGAGTCCTCTGCAATCAAAATGGGAACCGTACTTCTGCCTCTGTTGCCCATTTCATCAATTTCACTGACCTTTAAGCCGGTCTCAGGGTTAATATCTGTTACGATCTTCTCAAAATCCAGAATAATAATCAATCTGTTTTCTATTTTAACAATTCCTGTAGAAATGCTTTCCTCTGCGCTGGAAACCGTTGCTCCGGGCTTAATAATATTTTCCCATGATACCCTATGTATTCCTCTTACCTCATCTACATGAAAAGCTATATCCAGCTTATTAAAGTTTGTAATGATAAACAAACCGCCTTCCTTGGACACTCCACGTTGAAGACAATTTTTCAGATCAATTGCTGTAATCATTGTATCTCGCGGCATGAAAATTCCTTCAATACTGGGATGCGCATTCGGTACGGGAGTAACCGTCTGATAAGGAATAATTTCCTTGATCTTCGCAACATTAATGCCATATGCATTCCCGTCTAATACAAATTCCAAAACTTCCAACTCATTCGTTCCATTTTCCAAAAGAATTTTCGTATCCATTCTTTATAACCATACCTTTCTCAATTTTTTCAAACCTAAGTGACCAGAAAAACACCCCAAAATTTTCTTCACATGGTTTATCTTATTTCATTTGGTGTATAATACCCGTATTTACCTTTTTCAAAATTATAACATATAACTTATTTTCAAACAATACAATTTTATGACTGAAAACGCATCAATGTAACGAAAGACTGCAACTTAAGATCAGCTAAGGCAGATCGGCTTTTTTCCGTTGGTGCTTGCTTGCATACATTCTTTCATCTGCCTGCTTTAACAAATGCTGATAGTCCTTTTGTTCCTTTATCATACTGTACCCAAAGGAAAATCTCAGTGAAACGCTCAAATCACTGTCAAGCTGTACCGTACTGTTATTCTGTATATATTCCAATTTCTCAATACTTTTCATCAACTCCGCTTCACTGTTATAATTATATAAGAACAGTACGAATTCGTCGCCGCCCTGCCTTGCAACTACACAGTCATGCAAATTAACAGAATCGATAGCCTCAGAAATCTTCTTAAGGTATATATCACCCTTTTCATGACCATAGCTGTCATTGATTTCCTTTAATCCATCGGCATCTATCATAACCATTGCACCATATCCAAGTGCTTCGGGAGTCTCAAACAATAAAGCTAACTTATTATCAAGGCCTCGCCTGTTATAAAGACCCGTTAACAGATCAATATCCCTCTCAGCCTCAATTTGCCTGCGCCTTATGATTTCCTCCGTCACATCCATAACCACACCAAGAATATCATTGTTCTTAGTAATCTCCTCAAGCTTTATATAAGTCTTGCTATTCCCCTCAAGACAGAATACCCCCTCCTCTTCCGAAACAGAATTTTCCCGAAGTTTCTCGATATATTCCTGAAACAGCTTATAATTGGAGGATAATTGCTTTGTTTTATCTTCATCAAGGGAAAGGATTTTGGGCACATATTCCGTAAAACGAACATTTTTCATTTTTGCATTATATTCATAGACACCAATACGCATGTTGGTCTTATTTAGAACATAAGAGATTTTGTCCGTGCTGGATAAAAGGCTTTTGATCATATCATTAATATGATTGCTGAGCTCGGAAAACTCAAGGCTGCTCTGAACATCCACCCTTTCATCAAGCTTACCGCCAGAAATCATACGAAGCTTTTCGTTAATATCGTAAATACCATTAATTACAAATTTATTCATATACCATGTCACTGCACGAACAAGAATAATCGCAATTAAAATAAGGCACACTGCAAGCCCCACAGTGGTAACCGGAATATTATGATATAGCACATCATCGGAAACAATACGTCCGATAAGATTTTTATCCGCTACCGTAAAAACACAATAAGAGGGCACACCGTTAATATCAGCGTGAAATCCCATTTGCTGTTCCTTTATACGTTCCATGTCAAGACCAATTTCGGTCAAATTTTTCCCTATATCATCAGAAGCAGTAGCCCCCTTAATTTCACCGCTTTCTATATCAATGGCATATAGATCTACCCCCACATTGACTTTCAGCAGCGAAAAAATATAGGATAACTCATTTTTCTCCGTAACCTTCGCAACATTGACCGGCTCCATACCTACCTGTACTATAAATTCTTCATTTTCACTCCAGCATGCTGAATACTGCATCATTTTGTTTTCAGCGGTATTGGGTACAATATCCTGAACGAGCTTTAATGATTTATCCTTAAGCATAGGCTTAAAAAAACCTATCTGTTCTCCCGAATCAAAAGTATAATTATAATACTGTGGGTGGGTTCCCGTAAAAATCCGTCCTGTTTTATCAAAAATGTGTATTTCATCCACTTCCATAAATTCCGCTATTTTCTTAAGCTCATCAACACTCTTCAATACAGAAGGACGGCATTGAATAATATAAGCGATAGCTTCCGCATTCCGCAGACAAGTCTGACTGTACTCCTCTTTAAGCTCTATAAGCTCATTCTGATTTTCTGTCAATATCTGTTCAATCTGACAGAATATTGCAGCTGAACTTTCCCGTGCCTGCCGCTGTTCATTCAAAATTTGTGCAACAAAGGCAACAATAAGAATTGCAGCAACCATAAGCAGCGTAATTCTTCGCAAATATCTGACTACTATTTTCTTAATATTAAGCATCCACTTTCCTCCAATGCTATACCCTCATAGTAACACAATATAACCCCTATCTGTCGCAGTGTAACATAGCTTTTCTGGCTTGTCACTTACTTTTTTAATAACTATAAGTAATTTTAGTATTTATTTTGGTACTTTTAAATTAGTATTTTAAAATAATCAATTTTATTCTATCACAAAAAAAGAGTTGGCCCTGCAAATTCTTATTGGCTTCTCACTACTTTTCGAGCACTTTCCTATCACATAAAAAAAGCTGATCTTATGATCAGCTCACAACAATCATAAAATTTTTCAAGTCATACCTTCAAAACCGAACACCAAGGATTGTATCCTCTTTAAAAACATTCTCTGCGAAATATGCTTTGCATGTCTTGCGAAATATGCTTTAGCATATTTCTATGAATTGGCAGCCTGCTGACAATTCTATTGGTTAAGCTTCCGGTCTATTAGTACCTGTCAGCTGAACACATCTCTGTGCTTACACCTCAGGCCTATCTA
>Ga0129315_1000053_pt1 | contig 126563 bp, 92 predicted proteins | sample Cm827metagenome_FD_94432 | JGI IMG/M metagenome (GOLD analysis project Ga0129315, IMG submission 94432) | Eastern black-and-white colobus group fecal microbial communities from Wisconsin, USA - Cm827 metagenome | ecosystem: Host-associated > Mammals > Digestive system > Large intestine > Fecal...
GATTGGGTGAAGGGCGACGACTACATGGCCATCCAGCACTTTGTGGAGTACGGCATGGCCGAGAGCCCGCAGGGCTGTGATGAGTTCAATGTGAGGAACTACAGCGCCCGGTACTACGACCTGATGGACTGGCTGGGCAACGACCTGAAGCCCTACTACCTGCACTATCAGGATTACGGCAAGAAGGAAGGCCGGGATGCCAAGACCTACTGCCGCCTGACCCGCTACAACAAGCACGACTACGGCAACGTGTACGACTTTGATTATTACATCGACCACTGTAAGGACATCCGGGATTGGGTGAAGGGCGACGACTACATGGCCATCCAGCACTTTGTGGAGTACGGCATGGCCGAGGGCCGGCAGGGCTGTGCGGAGTTCAATGTGCGGAACTACCGCGCCCGGTACTACGACCTGATGGACTGGCTGGGCGATGACCTGAAGCCCTACTACCTGCACTATCAGGATTACGGCAAGAAGGAAGGCCGGGACGCCAAGACCTACTGCCGCCTGACCCGCTACAACAAGAAGGATTACTCTGCGGTGTACGATTTTGATTATTACATTGCCCACTGCAAGGACATCCGGGATTGGGTGAAGGGCAATGATTACATGGCCATCCAGCACTTTGTGGAGTACGGCATGGCCGAGGGCCGCCAGGGCAGCGAGGAGTTCAACGTGTACACCTACCGCGCCCGCTACGACGATCTGCGCAAGCGCTGGGGCAACGACCTGAAGCCCTACTACCTCCATTACATCAACGAGGGCAAGAAGGCTGGCCTCAAAGGCGCCTGAACGGACGAAGGCCCCGGCCGGATGCAGCACCGCCTGCACCGGAACAACCGAAAAATAGGAGATAAGAAACTATGACGAACTGGAAGGAAATGCCTGCATGGCAGCACCTGCAAAAATACCGTCCGCTGCTGTACGAGCTGGTGGTGCGGGACCTGAAGGTTAAATACCGCCGCAGCTTCCTGGGCTATTTGTGGAGCCTGCTGAACCCGCTGCTGATGATGGCGGTTATGTCCTTTGTGTTCTCGTATATTTTCCGCTACGACATCGAGAACTATCCCCTGTACCTGATCTGCGGCCAGACGCTGTGGGGCTTTTTCAATGAGAGCACCAACATGGCCATGTATTCGGTGTTGCAGAACGGGTCGCTCATCAAAAAGGTGTATATCCCCAAGTTCATTTTCCCCATGTCCCGGGTGTTCTCCAGCTTTGTGACCATGAGCTTCAGCCTGGGGGCCATCCTCATTGTGATGCTGGTCACTCGCGCGCCGCTGCACTGGCAGCTGCTTCTGTTCCCGCTGCCGCTGATTCTGCTGCTGCTGTTCGCCATGGGCGTGAGCATGGTGCTGTCCTCCCTGTCGGTGTACTTCCGGGATGTGACCCACCTGTACAGCGTGGTCACGCTGGCCTGGATGTACGTCACCCCGGTGTTCTACCCGGTGTCCGCTCTGCCGGATGAGGTGGCGTGGGTGCTGAAGCTGAACCCCATGTATTATTATCTGGACAACTTCCGCCAGCTGGTGCTGTATGGCTCGCTTCCCACTGCAAAAAGCTGGTGCATCTGCCTGTTGTGCAGCGGCGTGGCCCTGGCGGTGGGCCTGGCGGTCTTCCGCAAGCTGCAGCGCAACTTCATCCTGTATTTGTGAGGAGCGAGAATATGGCAACACCGATCGTTGAAGTAAATAATGTGACCATGCGGTTCAACCTGGCCAAGGAGAAAACCGACACCATCAAGGAGTACTGCCTGAAGCTGATGCGCGGCCAGCTGCACTTTGATGAATTCTTTGCACTGAAAAACGTTTCGTTCAGCATCCAGCCCGGCGAGGCCGTGGCCCTCATCGGCAAAAACGGCAGCGGCAAAAGCACCATGCTCAAGGTGATTGCGGGCGTGATGTACCCCTCCAAGGGGCAGGTGACGGTGCGCGGCAGCATTGCCCCCCTCATCGAGCTGGGCGCCGGCTTTGACATGGATCTGACCGCCCGGGAGAACATCTACCTGAACGGCGCGGTGATGGGCATGGACCGGGCGTTCATGAACCAGCATTTTGACGAGATCGTCGAATTTTCGGAGCTGCAGGAGTTTGTGGATGTGCCCGTGAAGAACTACTCCTCCGGCATGATCTCCCGCCTGGGGTTTGCCATTGCCACGGTGGTGCGGGCGGACATTCTGGTGGTGGACGAGATTCTGGCCGTGGGCGACTTCAAGTTCCAGGAAAAGTGCAAGGCCAAGATGCGCGAGCTGCTGGAAGGCGGCACCACCCTGCTGTTCGTCAGCCACAACGGCGACCAGGTGAAGGAGCTGTGCAGCCGGGCCATCTGGCTGAACCACGGCGTGGTGATGGAGGACGGCCCCGCCGATGTGGTGTACGACAAGTACGCCGCCATGATGGAACAGTCCTGAGCTGCGGCGGGCCGAAAGCGGTGAAACAGACAACATGAACAGCATTAAAATTTTAATTGCGTGCCACAAGCCCACGGATTTTCTTGCCAGCGATTGCTTGCAGCCCATTCAGGTGGGGGCCGCCAAGGCGGCGGTGCGTCTGCCGGATATGCTGCACGACGATGAGGGCGAAAACATTTCCGCTCTCAACCCCATGTACTGCGAGCTGACCGCCCAGTACTGGGCCTGGAAAAACCTGGACTGCGATTACTATGGCTTTTTCCACTACCGGCGCTATCTCTCCTTTGCCGGTGCGCCGGGCAGCCGCGACAGCTGGGGCAACCTGACCGAGCCTTTTTTTGACGGGCAGATCGAGGAGAAATACGGCCTGAGCGAGGAATCCATCCGCGCCTTTGTGGAAGGGGCGGATCTGGTTCTGCCGGAGCAGAAGGACATCACCCGGATGCCCCACATGGGCAAAAACATGGTGGAACAGTACCAGGCCGGGCGCAACCTGCACGGGGAGGACCTGGACCGGATGATGGACATCCTCAAGGAGAAGTATCCGGAATTCGTGCCCTACGCCCAGCGGTACCTGAGCGGCCACACCACCTTCTTCAACAATATGTACATCATGAAGAAGGAGCTGTTCGAGCCCTACTGCGCCTGGCTGTTTGACATTCTGGATGAATTCATGAAGCGGGCGGACATGGCCGACTATTCGGTGGAGGCCCTGCGCACGCCGGGCCACCTGGCCGAGCGGCTGCTGAACATCTACTGCCTGTATTTGCAGGATCAGAAAAAGGATCTGGTGATCAAGCAGGCCCCCACCGTAGCCTTTTTGAACACCGACCCGCTGGTGAAGCCGAAGCCGGCTTTTGCCAAAAACAACGTGGCCATTGCCCTTTCGGCCAACGATTACTACGCGCCCTATGTGTCGGCGCTGCTGCACTCCATGAAGGAGCAGTTCACCCCGCAGCACAACTACGACCTGCTGGTGATGCACCGGGACATCCGGCCCCAGACCCAGCGGCGGCTGCGGGCGGTGTTTGCGGGCTGCGAAAACGTGTCCCTGCGCTTTTTCGATGTGTCCCGCTTCGGCAAGCAGTTTGAACACCTGTTCCTGCGGGCGCACTTTGCGCTGGAGACCTACTTCCGCCTGCTGATGCCCGAGCTGCTGCCGGACTACGACAAGGTGCTGTATCTGGACTGCGACGTGATCGTGAAGGCCGACCCGGCCCTGCTGTATGACACCGATGTGGAGGGCTGCCTGCTGGCGGCCTGCCACGATGCGGACACCGCGGGCCTGTACAACGGCTACGAGGAGCACAAAAAGGTCTACATGGACCAGGAGCTGAAGATCGAAAAGCCCTACGAGTACTTCCAGGCGGGGGTCATCCTGTTCAACCTGGCTGAGTTCCGCAAGCAGTACACCAGCGCCGGTATGCTGGAATTTGCGGCCTCCAATAAGTGGGAGCTGCTGGATCAGGACGTGCTGAACTATCTGGCCCAGGGCCGGTACAAGGCGGTGGACATGGCCTGGAATGTGATGACCGACTGGCAGTACATCCGCATTTCGGACATTGTGAGCCGGGCGCCCAAGTACCTGCGGGATGAGTATCTGGCGGCCCACGCCGCCCCGAAGATCATCCACTACGCCGGGCCGGATAAGCCCTGGCAGCAGCCGGATTCCGACTATGCGGAGGAGTTCTGGCACTATGCCCGCCAGAGCGATTACTACGAGGAGCTGATGCAGCGCCTGGCCCGGCAGAGCGCCCGGGAGGTGCAGCCCCGCCCGTTCAAGGCCCGGGCCAAGGATGTGCTGAAAAAGCTGCTGATGCCGGCGGTGAACGCAGTGCTGCCCAAGTACACCAAGCGGCGTGAGATGGTGAAGGCGCTGGCTGCCCCCTTCCGGAAGTAATTGCCGGCCGCCTGTGTGCGCGGCGATAAAAAGATTTTGAAAAACAACATAGCCCCCATCCTGCGCGCGGTTTCGCGCGGGATGGGGGCTATGCTTGTACCGGGGGAAAAAGCCCGCTCAGCGGGTGTGTACGTCCATCTGGGGATAAGGGATCTCGATGCCGGCCTTGTCAAAGGCGTCGCGCACCTGCTCCATCAGGTCAAAGTTCAGAGGCCAGTAGTCGGCCGAATTGCACCACACGCGAAGGGTGTATTCCAGGGCGCTGTCGCCGTGGCGGGCCAGGCGGGCCATGGGGGCCGGGTCGGCCAGAACCATGGGGTTGGCCCGGGCGGTCTCCAGCAGAACGGCCTTCACCTTCTCCACCGGGGCGTCGTAGCTGGCGGTGTAGGTCTGCATGAGCAGCCGGGTGGGGTTGGCGGTGTAGTTCACCACGGCGGTGCCGGTCAGGCTGCCGTTGGGCAGGGTGACCACCTTATTGTCCGGCGTGGTGAGGAAGGTGTAGAACACGGTCACGGCCTTCACCGTGCCCTCCTGCCCGTCGGCCTTGATGTAGTCGCCCACCTTGAAGGGCTTGAAGATCAGCAGCATCAGGCCGCCGGCAAAGTTGCTCAGCGCGCCCTGAAGGGCAAGGCCCACGGCCACACTGCCGCTGGCCAGCAGGGTCAGAAAGCTGGTGGTTTGAATGCCCAGAATGCCGGCCACGTTCAGGCCCAGCAGCACATACAGCACAATGCGGGTGCAGCTGGTCAAAAACGTGTGCAGGCTGGGGTCCAGCTTATCCAGTGCGCGGCTGTGCTGCACCAGGCGGATCACCCAGCGGCAGAGCCACAGGCCGATCACCAGCACCACCAGGGCGCTGAGCAGCTTTGCGCCCAGGTCGGTGCCGTGCTGGATCAGCTGATTGGTGAAGGTTTCCAGAGAATTCATGAACGGGTCCGTCCTTTCCAAAATCAAAACTGCCGCCCCCTTCCCAGCCGGGAAGGGGGCCGGTATCCATTATAGCAAGAGGCCGCGCGGCGGGCAAGGGCAGGCCCGGCGGGCGGGAAAGATTGGCTGCAGAATTTACCAAATTGTAGCACAAAAATCCGTGCATTTATGCTATAATCGGGGCAAGAGCAGCAATTGGAACCGGGCAGCATTACACGCCTCCGGGCGTTTCGTGCCCGGGCGGCGAAGGAAGGCGGAACGGCGGCAGCCGGAAAAAAGGAGGCGGAAGCGGATGAAGCGGGCACTGGTTTTGGCCGGCGGCGGCGCAAAGGGAAGCTATCAGGTGGGCGTGTGGAAGGCCCTGGCCGAGCTGGGCTGGAAGCCGGACATCATCACCGGCACCAGCGTGGGCTGCCTGAACGGGGCTCTGTTCGTGCTGGACGGCTACGAGGTAGCCCGGGATATGTGGCTGACCATCCGCACGAAGGACGTGGTTCGCCTGCCCGGCGAAAACCGCCCCGGCCCGCTGGCCGCCTTTTTGCAGGAGGTCATCCGCGGCGGAGGCCTGAACGTGGAGCCGCTGGAGGCGATTGTGGACACCCTGCTGGACGAGGACGCCATGCGCCGCGCGCCCATCCGCTATGGGCTGGTTACGGTGCAGCAGCTGCCCCTGAAGGCGCTGGAGCTGACGCTGGAGGAGATCCCCCACGGGATGCTGGCGGAGTATATGCTGGCCTCGGCGGCCTGTTTCCCCGCCTTCCGCCCCCGGGAGATCGAGGGACGCAGCTTTATTGACGGCGGCTACCGGGACAATATGCCCTGCGGCCTGGCCCAGCGCATGGGCGCGGAAGAGGCCCTGTGCGTCAACGTGGACGGGGTGGGCTTCGTCCGCCCGGCCCCGGAGGGGCTGGCGGTGCGCACCATTGAAAGCCATTGGGACCTGGGCAGCATCCTGAACTTTGACCCGCCCACCGCCGCCCGCAACATGGAGCTGGGCTATTGGGATACCCTGCGTGCCTTTGGCCGGGTGCGGGGCAGCGCCTATGCCCTGCGGCCCGAGGGCGCGGCGTATCTGGAGGAGATCCTCGCCGGCCGGTACCGCCCCCTGATGGCCGCGGCGGTGGAGGGTAGCCCGGCGCTGACCCTGGCTGAGCGCACGGCTCTGAACCGATTTGAGCGCTGCACCGACCCGGAGCTTCTGCCGGCGGAGCTGGCCGCCGAGGAGGCGGGGGTGGACCCCACCTGCCTGTGGGACGGCCCGGCCTTCTGCAGCGCCTTCATCACCGGCTTCGGCCGGGAAAGGGCGGAGAAATACCGGCCCCTGTTTTACCCCGGAGAAAGGGCCGACCGGCTGGGTGCCGCCGCGGCGGCTGCCCAGGCAGCAGCCCGCCCGGCCGAGCTGATCGCGGCGGGGCTGTTCTACGCCCTGACCGGGGCCGCACCCCGCAGCGTTGCGGCTCTGTGCGAACCTGCCGAACCCACCGAATAAACCCGCGCGGCGGCAGGCCTTGGCGGCCGGGCCGCGCGATGCAACTGCAAACGCGAAGGAGGGAAAGCCATGCGCACCTATTTGGGGGTTACTGCATCCCGGGGGCTGGCCGTGGGGCCGGTGTTCCGGCTGGACCGCGCTGCCCCCACCGCCCGCATTGCGGGCCTGCCGGAGTTGGAAACGGCGCGGCTGAACGCCGCCCTGGATCTGGCCAAACAGGAGCTGGACGGGCTGCAGGCGCGGGCTGCCCCCAGCGACCGGGACATTTTTCTGTTCCAGCGGATGCTGCTGGAGGATAAATCGCTGCTGGAGGATATGCGCGGGCACATTGCCGAAGGCAGCGAGGCGGCGGACGCCGTGGAGGCCACCGGCCTGCAGTTCGCCCACCGCCTGCGCAACGTGCAGGACGAGTACATCAGCCAGCGCAGCGCCGATGTGCTGGACGCCTGCCAGCGGGTCTCTGCCATTCTGGACGGCAACCCCCGCGGCACGCTGATCCTCACCGAGCCGTCCATTCTGGTGGCGGATTCCCTTTATCCAAGCGACATTGTGGGGGTGGACCGGAACCTGCTGCTGGGCCTGGCCACCGCCGCCGGAAGCAGCCAGAGCCATGCGGCGATCATCGCCCGCACCATGGGCCTGCCCGCGGTGATTCAGCTGGGGCGGGATGTGCTGGCGGATTGCAGCGGCAGCATGGCCGCGCTGGACGCGGACAACGGGCGGCTGATTCTGAACCCGGACCCGCAGCTGCTGAATCAGCTGGAGGAGCGGCACCGCTGCACCGTGAACCTGGTGAGCGGCGACCTGCTGCTGCGCCCCTGCCGCACGGCGGACGGTACCCGGGTGTACATCATGGCCAACTGCACTGCGCCGGATGACATCGAGGCCGCCATGGACATGGGGGCCGAGGGTGTGGGCCTGCTGCGCAGTGAGTATTCCCTGCTGAGCGGCACGCCCCCCACCGAGGAGCAGCAGTATCAGTACTACAAAAATTGCCTGCTGGCGGCGGGCGGCCGCCCGGTGACGGTGCGCACCTTTGACATCGGCGAGGAGCGGGCCCCCGTGTGGCTTCAGGTTCCCATGGGGCCGAACCCGGCCCTGGGGCTGCGTGGGCTGCGCTTCTGCCTGACCCAGCCGGAGTTGTTCCGGATGCAGCTGCGTGCTCTGCTGCGGGCAGCCGCCCAGGCCAGCCTGTCGGTGGTGTTCCCCATGGTGGGCGGCCCGGAGGAGTGGGACGCGGCCATGGCTCAGGTGGAGCTTGCCAAGGAAGAGCTGCACGAGCGCGGCGAGGCCTTCCGGGAGAATACCCCCTTCGGCTGCATGATCGAGGTGCCCTCGGCGGCCCTGACTGCCGATGCCCTGGCCAGCCACGGCTGCGCGTTTTTCAGCATCGGCACCAACGACCTGGTGCAGTACACCTGCGCGGCCGACCGGGCCGAGCCGGAGATGCGGCAGTATTACCGGCAAGAAAACCCGGCGGTGTCGGCCCTGGTGCAGGCGGCCTGCGATGCCGCCGAGCGGGCGGGAATTCCGGTGTCGGTCAGCGGGCTGACGGCGGCCAACCCCTATCTGGCCTGCACCCATGTGCGCCAGGGCGTGCGCACGCTGTCCATGTCCAGCCAGAGTTTTGCGGCGGTGCGCTCGCAGCTGGCCCGGCTAGACCTGCGCGTGCCTGCGCCCGGCCCGGCGGCTTCCCGCCTTCCGGCCCGGGCTGAACCTGCGTTGGCCGGGGTGTGAGGAGACAGAATGGTGTGGAGGGCAAAGCCTTCCCCTTGAGGGGAAGCCAGGATACCGCGCAGCCAACTGCTGCGGCAGGAATGCCTTCCGGCCCAAACAAATAAGAAAATGAATCCAGAAAAGCCGCAGCCATGCGGCTTTTCAATGGCCTACAAGTTAGCCTATGCTAACAAATGCGCAGATTGCAAAGAACGCCAATAAAATTCCGCAGCCGAACCGACAAGCAGCAACGCGCGCCGATGCAGCTGCGCAGAAGAGGGTGATAAAAACGAAAAAACGTAAAAATTTCTGGGATCAATACGCAAAGCACTACAACCGCTTCCTGAGCCGGGATGCGGCCGCCTATGAGCAGCTGGCCGAGTGGCTGCGGCCGGTGGTGCGGCACAAAGCCGTGCTTGAGTTGGCGGCCGGAACCGGGCAGCTGGCAAAACAGCTGGTAAGCGCGGCGGGCAGCATCGAGGCCACCGATGCATCCGCGGCGATGATCGCCCAGGCAAGGCGGGAAAACGATTCGGCCAAGCTGCACTTTTCGGTGCAGGATATGTTCTGCCTGCCCTATGCGGACGCTTCGTTCGATGTGGTGATCGTGTCCAATGCGCTGCACGTTGTGCCCCACCCGGAGCAGGCCCTGCGGGAGATCCGGCGGGTGCTGAAGGACGACGGCGTGCTGGCGGCGCCCACCTTTACCCATGGCGAAAACCGCATTTGGGAGAATGCCAAGGCGCTTTTGATGAAGCGGGCGGGTTTTCCGCTGTACAGCCGGTGGACCAGCCGCGGCTATCTGGACTTTTTGCAGAGCAACGGCTGGGCCGTGCGGAAAAGAGCGGTGGTGAAGGCGGCTTTTCCGCTGACCTACGCGGAATGTGTAAAAGCAAAAAAGCCGTGATGCGGCTCCGATTGCAAAAACGGGTGGCCCTGCGGCGCCCCGGCCCGGAACAAAAAGGAGGCGGAACGCCATGATCGAGATCGTATATTACGACAGCGCGGCGGAATTTTCCTGCCCGTCCGGGCAGGCGGGCGGCTTTGAGCAGGCGGAGGGAACGGGAACGATCCACTGCTATTCCCTCATCGACGGGGTGAGCGCCATGCTGATGCGGCTGGAAATGCAGTCGTACACCGAGGTGCGCACCCAGCCGGGCCTGCTGGAGCTGAACTTCTGCGTGGACGGGCGGTTTGAAACCTGCTTTTCTCTGCGGGATCAGGTGCTGCTGAAGCCGGGCGACATGGCGATCAGCTGCTACGACGGAGTGCATGGCTCCCGGTCGGAGTCCTGCTTTCCGCTGGGCTATTACGAGGGCATCTGCCTGGAGGTGGAGCCGGAGCGCGCCCGGCGCTGGGTGGAACAGAACGCACCCGCCTTCACCATTGATTTTGAGGCGCTGAAGCAGAACCTGCTGGGCAGCAAGTGGTATATGATCAGCGAGGCCGGGCCCCGGTGCGAACACGTGTTCCGGGAGCTGTACGAGAGCGCGGCCTACATGGACCTGGGCTTTCTGCGCCTGAAGGTGCTGGAGCTGCTGATGCTGCTGAACCGGGTTCCGCGGCAGGACGGGGCGGCCGCCTACTGTTCGGCCAAGCAGATGGAGCTGGTGCGCCATCTGCGGGACCATCTGCTCACCGACCGGGAGGGGTATGTGTCGCTGGCCCAGCTGGCGGCGGAGCACGAGATCTCGGTGTCGCACCTGCAGAAGCTGTTCAAGAAGATGTACGGGGTGCCGGTGTACCACTACATCAAGGAGTACCGCCTGGAGCAGGCCGCCGTGGAGCTGGTGCGGGGCACAAAGCCGGTGACGCAGATCGCCCAGAACGCCGGGTACGACAACGCCAGCAAGTTTTCGGAGAGCTTCAAAAAGCGCTACGGCACCACGCCCTCCCAATACCGGGCCAAAGCAAAACAGGCGGCAAAACAGAGCAGCAAAACCAAAACGGAGTAGTGAGGCAAGGGGCAGGTGTGCTAAAGTATGTAGAGGTTAGTAGATGCTAACTTATGCATAGGAGGTACATTATGAAACAGAAACTTGCGGCACTGCTGCTGTGTGCGGCCTGCCTTGTGTCCATGATCGGCTGCGGCCAGACGAGCGCCGGCTCTGCGGCTTCGTCTGCGGTGAGCGAAGGGGCCGTTTCGTCCGTGGCCAGCCAGGAGGCGGCCGCCCCGGAGGATTATCTTGCCTCAATCAGCGGCACCTACGTGGAACTGTTCCCCGAGCTTGCCAAGGAAGAATACCGGAACATCTGGATCGACGCGGTCACCCCGCTGGCGGCCGATGTGGATGCGCAGACGGCCACCGACATGCTGCTGGGCATGTGCATGGCCGAGCCTTACGGCCCTGACGCTGCCGCGCAGTATGCGGCCGACCCGGACAGCATGGCCTTTAACTGCTCGTTCCTCGGCGGTGTGGCCAAGTTTGTGATGGACGGCGACACCATCACCGGCCTGGACGATCAGGGGCAGCAGGTCTTTTCCCACGCCTACAAGCCGCTGGACGTGGACAACGAAAACGGCTTTATCTTCTACCAGAGCGAGGATGAAAACGCCGGACAGTTCACCTACTTCGCCTTTTCGCCGGACACGATGGAGACCACCTACCATCTGGAATTCCGCTATGCGGAGGACCTGGCCGACCTGCAGAGCTGGTTTGAGGGAAACTACGCCTACTGGAACGCCGCCGCCATTGCGGAGGATTACGACCAGGAGACCCTGCAGAACGTGATCGAGCTGTTTGCAACGGAGAACCTGTCGGACGCGAACAACTGAGTGGACGCGCACTCGCCCGAAGCCGGGCGGGTGCGCTGTCTTTTGCACAAAAAAGGAGGGAGATCCCCTTGAAAAAGCAATCTGATCTGGCCCGCCTGATGGAATATGCAGGTGGGCACCGGGTGTTCACCTATGCCTCCTGGGTGCTGGCGGCGGTCAGCGCGCTGGTGGCGCTGGTGCCGTTCTGGTACATCTGGAAGATCCTGCGGGACGTGCTGGCCGCCGCGCCCGAGTATTCCAGGGCCGTGAACATCCCCCATTACGGCTGGATGGCGGTGCTGTTTGCGGCACTGGCCTACCTGATTTATGTGGGCGCGCTGCTGTGCTCCCATCTGGCGGCGTTCCGGGTGGCCACCAACCTGCGGCTGGCGGTGACGGAACATCTGGCAAAGCTGCCGCTGGGCTTTACCGAGCGCTACGGCAGCGGCCGACTGCGCAAGGTGGTTGAGGAGAGCACCGGCGCGGCGGAGACCTATCTGGCCCACCAGCTGCCCGACCAGTACAACGCCATGGCAACGCCGGTGGGGCTTCTGGTGCTGCTGGCGGTGTTCGACTGGCGGCTGGGCCTTTTGAGCCTGGTTCCGGTGGCGCTGGCCTTTGCGGTGATGGCCACCATGACCGGCGCGCGCATGGCCGAAAAAATGCGCCAGTACGGCAACGCGCTGGCGGCCATGTCCAACGAGGCCGTGGAGTATGTGCGGGGCATTCCCGTGGTGAAAACCTTCGGCCAGTCGGTGTTTTCCTTCAAGAAGTTCAAGGGCACCATTGATGAGTACGAAAAATGGGTGGTGGCCTACACCGAAGAGCTGCGGCTGCCCATGATGTTCTACACGGCGGCCATCAACGGCGTGTTTGCCTTTTTGATCGCGGGCGGGCTGCTGTTTACGAGAAACGGGGTCACGCCGGAATTTCTGCTGAACCTGCTGTTCTACATCATCATCACCCCGGTCATCTCGCTGACGCTGACCCGCATTATGATGATGAGCGAGAACAAGATGATCGTGACGGACGCGCTGAGCCGCATTGACTCGGTGCTGGACGCAGAGCCGGTGCAGGAGAGCGCCCGGCCTCAGCACCCGAAGGACAGCTCGGTGGAGCTGACGGACGTGCACTTCAGCTACGATGGCAAAACGGACGTGATCAAGGGCGTGTCCATGCGCATTCAGCCGGGGCAGACGGCGGCGCTGGTGGGCCCCTCCGGCGGGGGCAAATCCACGCTGGCCAGCCTGATGGTCCGCTTCTTTGACGTGGGCAGCGGCAGCATTCGCATCGGCGGGGCCGACGTGCGGGACATTGCCAAAGAGGAATTGATGGACACCGTGTCCTTTGTGTTCCAGAACAGCCGCCTGATCAAGGGCAGCATTCTGGACAATGTGAAGCTGGGCAAGCCGGACGCCACCGAGCAGGAAGTGCTGGCAGCGCTGGAAGCCGCCCAGTGCACGGACATTCTGGAAAAATTCCCGGCGGGGATGCATACGGTGATCGGCACCGAGGGGGTATACCTCTCCGGCGGCGAGCAGCAGCGCATTGCCATTGCCCGCGCCATGCTGAAGAATGCCCCCATTCTGATTCTGGACGAGGCGACAGCCTTTGCCGACCCGGACAATGAGGCCCGGGTGCAGGCCGCCTTTGCCCGGCTGGCCAAGGGCAAAACGGTCATCATGATCGCCCACCGGCTGACCACCGTGGCGGACGCCGACTGCATCTATGTGGTGCAGGGCGGGCAGATCGCCGAGACCGGCACCAAGGACGAGCTGTGCGCCCAAAACGGCCTGTTCGCCCGGATGTGGCAGGACTACCAGTCGTCGGTTGAATGGAAGGTTGCAAAGGAGGGATAACCGTGATCGAAAAAATCCAGAAGGCCACCGCAAGCTCTCCGGAGGGTGCGCGGGGCCTGGTTAAGGGCGTGCTGGCGTGCGCGTTTCAGAACGTGGCGTTCATGCTGCCCACCAGCCTCCTTTATTTCCTGGTGCGGGATCTGATGGCGGGCACGGCGGGCGGCCGGGCCGCATTCTATGCGGGCGGGTGTATCCTGTGCTTTGCGCTGATTTTTGCCGCCACCTGGTTTCAGTACAACGGCACCTATTTTACCACCTACAAGGAAAGCGGCGTGCGGCGGCTGGTTCTGGCGGAGCGGCTGCGCAAACTGCCCCTCTCCTTCTTCGGCAAGCGGGACCTGGCCGACCTGACCAGCACCATCATGGCGGACTGCGAGGTGCTGGAAAAGACCTGCTCCCACTTCATTCCGGGGCTGTTCGGCTCGCTCATCTCCACGGTGCTCATCGCCCTGGGGCTGTTCGCCTTTGACTGGCGCATGGCGCTGGCGGCGCTGTGGGTGATTCCCATCTCCATCGCCATTCTGCTGGGCAGCTACAAGGTGCAGGACCGGGTGCAGGCCAAAACCATGGCCGTGAAGATGCACTGCGCCGACGGCATTCAGGAGTACATTGAGACCATCCGGGACCTGAAGGCCGCCAACGCGGAGGGCGATTATCTGGAGGGCCTTTCCGAAAAGATTCGCGCGGTGGAAAAGCAGACCATCTCGGCGGAGCTGACCAACGCCCTGTTTGTGACCGGGGCCGGTATGGTGCTGAAGCTGGGCATTGCTTCGGTGGCGCTGGCCGGCTCGGTGCTGCTGATTCGCGGCAGCATCGATGTTCTGACCCTGTTCCTGTTCCTGCTGGTGGCATCTCGCCTGTACGACCCCATGCAGGGGGCGCTGCAGAATCTGGCCGCGGTCATCGCCATGCGCACCAACGTGGCCCGGATGAACGAAATTCTGGACTGCCCCGTGCAGACCGGCGGTGAGGAGCTGACCAATCAGGGCTGCGACATTGTATTTGACCATGTGGGCTTTGCCTACAATTCCGACGAGACGATTTTGCGGGACGTCTCCTTCACCGCAAAGCAGGGCGAGGTGACGGCGCTGGTCGGCCCCTCCGGCGGCGGCAAAACCACCGTGTCCCGGTTGGCGGCCCGCTTCTGGGATTACCAGAAGGGCCGCATCACCGTGGGCGGAATGGACATTTCCAAGATCGACCCGGAAAAGCTCATGGGGCTTTACTCCATCGTGTTCCAGGACGTAACGCTGTTTGACAACACGATTATGGAGAACATCCGGCTGGGCCGCAAGGACGCCACGGACGAAGAGGTTCTGGCGGCGGCGCGCCTTGCCAACTGCGACGAGTTTGCGGAAAAGCTGCCGGATGGGTGGAACACCGAGATCGGCGAGAACGGCTGTGCCCTCTCCGGCGGCGAGCGGCAGCGAATTTCCATTGCCCGCGCCTTTTTGAAGGATGCCCCCATCATTCTGCTGGATGAGGCCACCGCCAGCCTGGACGTGGAAAACGAGACGTTGATTCAAACGGCGCTGTCCCGCCTGATCCGGAACAAAACCGTGCTGATCATCGCCCACCGGATGCGCACCGTGGCCGGGGCGGACAAGATTGTGGTGCTGAAGGACGGCGTGGTGGCCGAGCAGGGCAAGCCGGGCGAGCTGTATGCGAAAAACGGCCTGTACACCCATATGGTAAACTTGCAGACCGCAAGCCGGAACTGGACGCTGGGAAACGCATAAGGCATTTGTGACGCAGAATTGCTGCAAAAAAACGATCGGGAAGCTATGGAGGCTTCCCGATCGTTTTTTGTGTTTCGCTTTTTAAGCGCGGCGTTCAGCGGGCCAGCGCCACCTCGCCGCCCAGGCTGCGGGCGGTGGCGGGCGCGGGGGCCGGGATGCCGTTGGCCAGGTTTTCCTTGGCGACGGCCAGCATCAGCTTGATGCGGTTTTCCTGGTTGACCCGGGTGGCGCTGGGGTCATAGTCAATGGGGGTGATGTTGGCGCTGGGGTACAGCGCGCGGATCTTGTTGATCATGCCCTTGCCGCAGATGTGGTTGGGCAGGCAGCCGAAGGGCTGGGCGCACACGATGTTGCCGTAACCGGCCTGCACCAGCTCGATCATCTCGGCGGTGAGCAGCCAGCCCTCCCCCATCTTGTTGCCCATGCCGATGATGCCGTTGGGCAGGGTGCGCAGGTGGGCAAAGCGGGCCGGGGCGTGGTAGCCATGGTCGGCCAGCGCCTTGCAGGCGGCGGCCTCCACACTGTCCAGCCATTTCAGCAGCAGCTCCGGGCCTTCCTGGGCGGCCAGCGAGCCGCCGTACAGCCTCACGGTTTCACTGTTGTTGTACAGGCAGTACTGCACAAAGCCCATCAGGCCGGGCAGGTTTACCTCACAGCCTTCCTTCTCCAGGAAGTTCTGCAGATCGTTGTTGCCCAGGGGGCTGTATTTGACGTAGATCTCGCCCACAATGCCCACCTTCACCTTGGGCACTCGCTTGACCGGGATGGCCGCAAACTGGGCGGCCATGCGGGGGAAGGTGTGCTTCATCTCCCGGGCGGAGAAGCCGCGGCCCTGCTTGATCCAGTCGCCGATGACCCGCACCCAATGGTCCACCAGCGCGTCGGCCGCGCCGGGCTTGACCTCATAGGGGGCGGTCTGGTTGCGCAGCGTCACCAGCAGGTCGCCGTAAAAAATGGAGGCGGCTGCCTTGCGCAGCAGCGGCAGGGTGAACACCAGGCCGCTGTCCTTCTCGAGGCCCGAGAAGTTGATGGAGGCCACGGGGATCTGCGGATAGCCGGCCTTCACCAGTGCCTTGCGCAGCAGGTGGATGTAGTTGGAGGCGCGGCAGCCGCCGCCGGTCTGGGTGATGGCCAGGGCGGTGTGCTCCAGATCATACTTGCCGCTGTTCAGCGCGTCCAAAAACTGGCCGATGACCAGCAGCGCGGGATAGCAGGTGTCGTTGTGAACGTACTTCAGGCCCAGCTGGGCAACCTGACTGCCGCAGTTGCCCAGCACCTCCACATGGTACCCCTCCGACTCCATCGAGGCCTTCAGCAGCCGGAACTGGGTGACGGCCATGTTGGGGATGAGGATGGTGTGGGTGGCCTTCATTTCTTTGGTAAATTTGGGATAGGTCATTTCCATGGGAATTACCTCGTTTCAGGCTGGGCGGCCTGAGCCAGCTTCTTTTCGTCCAGCGCGGCAAACAGGCTGCGCAGACGGATGTTCACCGCGCCCAGGTTGGTGATCTCGTCGATTTTCAGCTGGGTGTACAGCTTGCCGCCCGCCTGCAGAATTTCGCGGGTCTCGTCGGTGGTGATGGCGTCCACGCCGCAGCCGAAGCTCACCAGCTGCACCAGATCCATATCGGGCTGGGTGGTGCAGTATTTGGCGGCGGCGTACAGGCGGCTGTGGTAGGTCCACTGGTTCAGCACCGTGGTGGGGAATTTCTCCACCCGGTTGCTGATGGAATCCTCGGTGATGACCGCCGCGCCGTACCGGGTGATGAGGGTGTCAATGCCGTGGTTCACCTCGGGGTCCACATGGTAGGGGCGGCCCGCCAGCACGATGATGCGGCGGCCCTCGGCCCGGGCCTTTTCGATGATCTCTTCCCCCTTGGCGCGGATCTGGGCCATGTGGCGGTAGTACTCGGCGTAGGCAGCGTCGGCCGCGGCCTGCACCTCGCCCTTTTTAATGCCCGCAAAGTACTTGGCCAGAATGCCGGTCATCTTGCCCACAAAGTCTTTGGGGCGATGGATGCCCACGTAATCGTAGATAAAGGTGGTGCTCTCCAGCTCGGGGCAGTTGCCCGCGATCACCTCGGGGTAATAGGCCACCACCGGGCAGTTGTAGTGGTTCTCGCCCAGGCCCTCATCCAGATTGTAGGTGAGGCAGGGGTAGAAGATGGCGTCCAGCTTCATCTGGCTCAGTGCCTTGATGTGGCCGTGGGCCAGCTTGGCCGGGAAGCAGGCGGTGTCGCTGGGAATGGTGGCCTGACCGGCAAGATACAGCCCGCGGGTGGACATGGGGCTGGTGTGCACCGCAAAGCCCAGTTTGGTGAAGAAGGTGTGCCAGAAGGGCAGCAGCTCCCACAGGTTCAGGCACAGGGGAATGCCGATGCTGCCCCGGGGGCCGGGCACCGGCTTGTAGCTTTGCAGCAGCTGGCGCTTGTACTCGTACAGGTTCAGCTCGCCGTTTCCGGCCTTGCCGGTGACGGGCTTGTCGCACCGGTTTCCGCTCACCAGACGCTTGCCGTCCGAGAAGGTGTTGATGGTCAGCTGGCAGTGGTTGCCGCAGCCCTGGCACTGCACATTGCGCACCTGCTGGGTGAAGTGCTCCAGCGCCTCAGGGCCGAGCAGGCTGCTCACATGGCCCTCGGCGGTGTGGGCCTTGCCGTACAGGGCCGCGCCGTAGGCGCCCATCAGGCCGGCGATGTCGGGTCGGATCACGTTGACCCCCATCTCCTTCTCAAAGGCGCGCAGCACGGCCTCGTTGTAGAAGGTGCCGCCCTGCACCACGATGTTGCGGCCCAGGTCCTCCGGGCTGGAGGCGCGGATAACCTTGTACAGGGCGTTTTTCACCACGCTGATGGACAGGCCCGCCGAGATGTTCTCGATGGACGCGCCGTCCTTCTGGGCCTGCTTCACGCTGGAGTTCATGAACACGGTGCAGCGGCTGCCCAGGTCCACGGGCCGGTCGGCAAACAGGCCCAGGGCGGCAAAGTCCTTCACATCGTAGCCCAGCGCCTGGGCGAAGGTCTGCAAAAAGCTGCCGCAGCCGGAGGAGCAGGCCTCGTTCAGGAAGATGTTGCTGATGGCGTTGTCCTCGATCTTGAAGCACTTCATGTCCTGGCCGCCGATGTCGATGATGAAGTCCACATCCGGCAGGAAGTACTTGGCCGCGGTGAAGTGGGCCACGGTTTCCACCACGCCCAGATCGGCGGAGAAGGCGGTTTTCACCAGCTCTTCGCCGTAGCCGGTGGTGGTCACGCTGGCCACCTGCAGGCCGGGGTGCCGCTCGTACAGCTGCACCAGCTGCTGGCGGATCAGCTCCAGCGGTTCGCCCAGGTTGGGCTGGTAGTTGGTGTACAGAATGCGGCGCTGATCGTCGATCACCACCAGCTTGACGGTGGTGGAGCCGGAGTCAATGCCGATGTGCACCGGCCCGCAGTCGGCCCCGAAGGGCACGCGGGGCACGCTGGCCTTCATGTGGCGGGCGTGGAACTCCTCATACTCCTGCTTCGAGGCAAACAGCGGGGGCTGGCTGGCGTAGGTGGCGGTGGCGCTGTACTTGTCCAGCGCGGCGATGACCTGGGGCAGGCGGAATTCCTGATCGGAATAGAACGCCGCGCCCAGCGCCACGTACAGAAGGCTGTTTTCGGGGCACAGGCCCTTGACGCCCAGGGCCTCGTCAAAGCTGGCCCGCAGCACGGTGCTGAAGGTGAGGGGCCCGCCCAGATACAGAATGTTGCCGGTGATGGGGCGGCCCTGAGCCAGGCCTGCGATGGTCTGGTTCACCACCGCCTTGTAGATGGAGGCGGCAATGTCGCTGGGCAGCGCGCCCTGGTTGATGAGGGGCTGCACATCGCTTTTGGCAAACACGCCGCAGCGGGACGCAATGGTGTAGGTGCGCTGAGCTGACTGGGCGGCCTTGTCCATCTCATCGGGGCCCATCTTCAGCAGGGTGGCCATCTGGTCGATGAAGGCGCCGGTGCCGCCGGCACAGCTGCCGTTCATGCGCACCTCGGTGCCGTTGGTCAAAAAGAGGATCTTGGCGTCCTCGCCGCCCAGCTCAATGATGCAGTCGGTGCCGGGGGTCAGCTTGTTGGCGGCCACGCGGGTGGCAAAAACCTCCTGCACAAAGGGCACGCCGCAGCTTTGGGCCAGGCCCATGCCGGCGGAGCCGGAGATGGACAGCAGCAGCGGCTGGCCGTGCACGATCTCGTCGTTTACGCGGGTGAGGATCTCCTCCGCCTTCTCCACAATGTGGCTGTAATGTCGCTCGTATGTATGGTAGACAAGCCGCTCTTCGTCATCCAGCACCACGCACTTGATGGTGGTGGAGCCAATATCCAGGCCTGCTCTCATGGTGTAACCTCCTAGTGGAACGCCCGGTCCGGCGCAGCAGCGCCCGAGGCGGGTGGGTGTGGCCTGCCAGCGCCCGAAAGAGCCTGGTAAGGCATTTTATTTACATTATATTTTAATGGGAAAAACGCGGTTTTTTCAAGTCGAATATGTTGCGTAAATGGCGAAACAGTGGCAACCTGTCGCAAACTACCTTATTTTAACCCGCGAATGTAGCAAAAGTTTGAACAAAACCTCAAAAAATGGCGCGCGGAACGGAAAATCAGCCCACAGAAGGGCGGTTTTGTCCCGTCCGGAAGGCGAGAAAAACGGGCTTGATATGGAGAATTGTTGTGGGAAGCTTTGCGGCTGCGGAGGGGTTCCCTGCGGCGGCACGGCTTTCTGCTTCCCCTCGAGGGGAAGGCTCTGCCTGCGCGGTATCCTGGCTTCCCCTTGAGGAGAAGGCTTTTTGCTGCCCGGCGCACACAAAATCATTGAAAAAACGCCGTGCCGGGTGTACAATACCTCTATTGTACAAGGCGGCGCTTGGCTGCCTTACTGCCGACAACTTTGCTGCCCCGTACCGAGGCCCGGCCCAGGGCGGCAAAGGCAGGGCGGCGGCGGGCTTCTGTGCCCCGCCCCGCAGAAAGAGGAGGAATCAACCATGGAAGAACGGCCCAGCAATTTTTTGACCGACATCATTGACGCGGACCTGGCAGCAGGCGCGGTGAAGGAGATTCACACCCGCTTCCCGCCGGAGCCCAACGGCTATCTGCACATCGGCAGCGCCAAGGCCATCTACATCAACTGGAGCATCGCCAAGGCCTACGGCGGCAAGTTCAACCTGCGCTTTGACGACACCAACCCCGCCCGCGAGGACATGGAGTATGTGGAGAGCATCCAGCAGGATCTGGAATGGCTGGGTGCCGTGCCCAACGGCGGCATCTTCTATGGCAGCGATTACTTCGATCAGTGCTATGAGTACGCCGAAAAACTCATCAAGGAAGGCAAGGCCTATGTGGATGACCTGACCCGTGAGGAGATGCAGGAGTACCGCGGCAGCGACGCGGGCAAGCCCAGCCGGCCCAGCCCCTACCGGGACCGCACCCCCGAGGAAAACCTGGACCTGTTCCGCCGGATGCGGGCGGGCGAGTTCGCGGACGGCACCAAGACCCTGCGCGCCAAGATCGACCTGGCCAGCCCCAACATGAACCTGCGCGACCCGGCCATCTACCGCATTAAAAAGGTGCATCATCACCGCCAGGGCGACAAGTGGTGCATCTATCCCCTGTACGACTTCGCCCATCCCATTCAGGACGCCATCGAGGGCATCACCCACAGTATGTGCAGCCTGGAGTTTGAGAACCACCGCCCCCTGTACGAGTGGGTCATTGAGAACACCAGCGGCGGCCACTTCCCCAAACAGCGCGAATTTGCCCGCCTGAACGTGACCAACACCGTGATGAGCAAGCGCTACCTGCGCGAGCTGGTGGAGATGGGCATTGTGGATGGCTGGGACGATCCCCGGATGCCCACCCTGTGCGGCCTGCGCCGCCGCGGCTACAGCCCCACCGCCATCTTCACCTTCGTGAAAGAGGCCGGCATTGCCAAGGCGGACAGCCTGGTGGATATGCGCCAGCTGGAGGCCTGTATGCGGGCGGAACTGGAGATGGGCGCCGCCCGCCGCATGGCGGTGCTGGACCCGGTGAAGCTGGTGATCGACAACTATCCCGCCGGCAAGACCGAGACCTTTGACGTGGCCAACAACCCCAACCGGGATGCGGGCGATGATTCCACCCGTCCGGTGGAGTTCTCCGGTGAGGTGTGGATCGAGCGCAGCGACTTTGCGCTGGTGCCCCCGCCGAAGTTCAAGCGGCTCACCGTGGGCGGCGAGGTCCGCCTGATGGGTGCGTACATTGTGAAGTGCAGCGGCGTGGAGCAGGACGAAGCCGGCAATGTGACCGCCATCCACTGCACCGCCGATCTGGAGAGCGGCAACGGCAACCCTGTGGACGGCCGCAAGGTAAAGGGCACCATTCACTGGGTCAGCTGCGCCAGCGCCGTGGACGCAGACGCCCGCCTGTACAACGCCCTGTTCACCGAGGCCAACATGAACGGCATTCCCGACGGAGCGGACTATAAGGACTACCTGAACCCCGAGAGCGTGGTGGATATGCCCTGCGCCAAGCTGGAGGCCAGCTTGGCCGCCGCCAAGCCCGGCGAGAAGTTCCAGTTCGTCCGGATGGGCTACTTTACCCCCGACTCCAAGAAGCCGGGTGCCTTCAACCGCATTGTGACCCTGAAGGACAGCTTCACCAAGACCATGAAGAAGTAATACAGGGCTGCAAAGCAGTACGAAACAGCAAAAGGGCCGGGCCGTTTGGCCCGGCCCTTTTTGGGTGTGCGGCTTCATGCTGCGCAGGCAACGCCTTCCCCTCGCGGGGAAGCCAAAATCTCCGCGGCAGAAAGCGCCCATCGAAAGGAGCCATTATGATGCAGCCAAACACCCCGGCCCGCGACCCGCTGGCGGAGATCGGGAACTTTGTCTTTCTGCGGGATGAGCCGCAGCCTGCCGATGTGATTTTTATTACCGGCGGCGCCTACCCGGAGGTGGGCGAGCGAGCTGCCGCGCTGTGGCGGCAGGGGCTGGCCCCGGTCATTCTGCCCTCGGGGCGGTACAGCGTTCACGACGGACGCTTTATTGGGGCCCAGAGCCTGGCCGACCGCTACCCCGGCCCCTACGCCACCGAGTGGGAATTTCTGCGGGATGTGTGCGTGAAAAACGGCGTGGATGAGACGGCGTTTCTGAAAGAGGATCGGGCGGTCTCCACCTGGGACAATGCCCGCTTCTCCCGCCGCGTGACCAACGCCGCAGGGCTGAATGTGCGCCGGGCCATTCTGGTGTGCAAATCGCTCCATGCCCGGCGGGCGTATATGTATTATCAGTATTTCTACCCGGAGACGCAGTTTTTTATCTGCCCGCAGGACATTGAAGGCATCACGAAGGCGACCTGGCACACCACCCCGGAGGGCATTAACCTGGTGTTCAGCGAGCTGGAAAAGATCGGCCATCAGTTCGGCGAGATGTACTGCCAGCAGCTGGCCGGAGAGCGCTTTGACCCGGACGCACCCAGTATGCTGGACCGGTGGAACGGCGTGAAGTGAGCGCCCCTGCGCCGCAGAAGCATACGAAAGCAGCCGCCGTTCGGCCCGAAACCGGGGCCAAAGGGCGGCTGCTTTTTGTGCGCTTCAGGGGGGGAGCAGGCCCGGCCGGTTTGTCAAAAAGATTTACACGATCGTCCCTTTCCTAAGCCTTTTGTCAAAATGTACAAACATTGCCCGGAAATTTCTTCGCCTGTTCCGCGGCTGTTTCAGCACAATATCCTTGAAAATGGCGGAAAATGTGGTACTATTTTTGTATAAGTTGCTAAGGGACATGGGCGGGCAGCCCAAAGCTCCCATAGGGAAGAGGTAAGAGAGATGAGCTACGCAAACACGAACATCCGCAACATCCTGGTCGCCGGTCACGGCGGCTGCGGCAAAACCACGCTGGTGGAAGCTCTGCTCTACCTGACCGGCGCGCTGGAGCGCATGGGCCGGGTGGAAGACGGCACCACCGTTTGCGATTTTGACCCCGAAGAGGCAAAGCGCCACGCTTCGCTGTCCTCCGCAGTGGCTCCTGTGGAGAACAACGGCTATAAGTTCAACCTGATCGACGTGCCCGGCCTGTTTGACTTTGAGACGGGCCTGTACGAGGGCATCGCCGCTGCAGAGAGCGTGCTGATTACGGTTTCCGGCCGTTCGGGCGTGACCGTGGGCGCGGAAAAGGCCTACAAGCTGGCCGAGAAATATGGCAAGAGCCGCATGGTGTTCGTCAGCAAGATGGACCTGGAGAATGCGGATTTCTATAAGATTCTGGAGGACCTGAAGGTCAAGTTCGGCCCCTCCATCTGCCCCTGTGTGGTGCCCGTCAAGCAGGACGACGGCACCCTGCTGTATGTGAACCTGTTCAGCCAGAAGGCCTTCAAGTATGAGAGCGGCAAGCAGATTCAGGTGGATCTGCCCGACATGGGCCACCGGTTTGACGGCCTGGTGGAAGCCATGAGCGAGGCCGTGGCTGAGACCGACGACGCCCTGATGGAGAAGTTCTTCGGCGGCGAAGCCTTTACCACTGAGGAGATCGTGGAAGGCATGCGCATCGGCGTGAAGAGCGGCGTCATCACCCCCGTGTTCTGCGGCAGCGCCCTGAACCTGCAGGCGCTGGATATGCTGCTGTACAATATGGAAAAACTGCTGCCCAGCCCCCATCTGGAGGCCTTTGCAGCCGAAGATAAGGACGGCAACCCTGTGGAGCTGCCCTGCGAGCCGGGCGACCCCACCGCCGCCCTGGTGTTCAAGACCGTGGCCGACCCCTTCGTGGGCAAGATGAGCTATGTGAAGGTGGCCAGCGGCAAGCTGACCGCCGCCAGCAGCCTGGTCAACGCCCGCACCGGCGAGCCGGAGCGCATGGGCAAGCTGGTGAGCGTGCGCGGCAAGAAGCAGACCGACGTGACCGAGATCACCGCCGGCGACATCGGCGTAATTACTAAACTGGCCACCGCCAAAACCGGTGACACCCTGTGTGACCCGGCCCGCGTGGTGAGCCTGCCCACCGCAGCCTTCCCCAACCCCACCCTGAGCATGGCCCTGAAGGTGGCCAAGAAGGGCGATGAGGGCAAGATCGGCGCGGCGCTGGCCCGCCTGATGGAGGAGGACCCCACCATCAACTTCCGTGTGGACGGCGAGACCGGCCAGCAGCTGCTCTCCGGCTTGGGCGAGCAGCATCTGGACGTGGTGTGCGCCCGCCTGAAGGCGAAGTTCGGCGTGGACGTGACCCTCACCACGCCCCGTGTGGCCTACCGTGAGTCCGTGCGCAAAAAGTGCAAGGCCCAGGGCCGCCACAAGAAGCAGACCGGCGGCCATGGCCAGTTCGGCGATGTTTGGATCGAGTTTGAGCCCTGCGACAGCGAGGAGCTTGTGTTTGAGGAGAAGGTGTTCGGCGGCAGCGTGCCCAAGAACTACTTCCCCGCCGTGGAAAAGGGCCTGCGCCAGGCCGCACAGCACGGCGTGCTGGCCGGCTACCCGGTGGTTGGCCTGAAGGCCACCCTGCTGGACGGCAGCTACCACCCGGTGGACTCCAGCGAAATGGCCTTCATCATGGCGGCCAAGCTGGCCTATAAGGCAGCCCTGCCCGAGGCAGGCCCCGTTCTGCTGGAGCCGGTGGGCAGCCTGAAGGCCCACGTGCCAGCCGACAACACCGGCGATATTATGGGCGAGGTCACCAAGCGCCGCGGCCGCGTTCTGGGCATGAGCCCGGACGAGGATGGCCTGCAGGTTGTGGAAGCCGAAGTGCCCATGGCCGAAATGCAGGACTTCACCACCTTTATGCGCCAGCTGACCCAGGGCCGCGGCCACTTTGAGTTCGACTTTGTGCGCTACGAGAACCTGCCCTCCAACCTGGAGGCCAAGGTGATCGAGGAGGCCAAGAAGCTGGGCAATACCACCGGCGACGAGGACTGAGCCCCCCATACCAATTGCATCCCTGGGAAGGCGGCGGGCAGGGCCTGCCCATGAGCGGTCAAGCTCCTGCGTATCTGCGCGAACCGGCCCTTGAACCGGCCGCCCGGCCCCGATGAAACAAAAGCAGGCGCGATGCTGAAAACGGCATCGCGCCTGCTTTTTGTGTGAGGACGTTGCGCCGCGTGAAGAATAAAAACGCGCAGAAATAAACGAGCCGCCTTCTCCCATTGCGGCGGGAGAAGGCGGCTCGGCACAATTTATGCGCGATAAAAGCGGAGTTTGGAGCGGCGGCTTACTTTTCTTCCCAGATGGGCTCTTTCAGCATCCAGCGGCCGTATTCGTCCTTATAGAAGATGTCGCGGTTGTAGAACTTGTCGATGATGGCCCAGAACTCGGCCTCGGTGTAGCCGCAGAAGGCGCAGAAGTCCCGCACGCACAGGGGGTCCAGCGCGCCGTCCCGCTCTTTGATGACGGGAATGGCCTCTTCGCGGGTCATCATGCCGTAGCGGATGTAGCGGGCGGTGTAGTCGGTGGCGGCGGCATGGCCGAACTTGGGGTACTTCAGCCAGCTGTGCACCAGATAGGCGCGGCTGTCGATCTGGTCGAAGTTTTCGGCGTGATGGGTGCGGTCCCACTCATGGGTCAGGTCGTGGAAGCCGCGGCTTTTGGCCAGCTGGTAGTTCTTGTAGCTGTTCCAGGGCAGGAAGTAGCTCATGTAGAAGGGGTCCAGCTTGGCCAGCTCTTCGGCGGTGGGGGCCTTGGTCAGGGCCAGGTCGTTCTCGCTCACGCCGTAGCTCAGCAGTTCTTCATCGGGGAATCCCACGGCCACGCCGTTTTCGATCTGCCCCTTGGCGCTGTAGGTCTCCTCGTCGGCGCAGCCGCCGTACTCGAAGCTCACGTTCTCGCCGTAGCACAGCAGCGGGGTGTTGAACTTCAGGGCCATGTGCAGGGGGAAGGTGTAGATCAGGCGGTCCACATACCAGGTGGGCTTGCCGTACTTTTCAAAGAAGGCGCGCATCAGGGTTTTCTGGGCCTTGATGTTGGGCTTGCAGCTGATGATGGTGCAGCCGAAGGCCTCGGAGATGTTTTTGATGTTGTGCTGGCCCGCCTCGGTCATGGGGAAGTTGTCCTCCACGCTGAAGAGGATGGGGTTCATGTGCATGACCTCTTTCAGGATGTAGACCTGGAAGTGGCTGTCCTTGCCGCCGGAGACGGCGACGGCGCAGTCGTAGCCGCCGGGGCCGTTGCAGCCGCGGTACTTGTCGCACAGGGCCTCGAATTCCTTCCAGCGGGCGTCCCAGTCCACCAGTTTGCGGTGCTCGTAATGGCGGCAGGCACTGCACACCCCCTCGGCGTCAAAGGTGATGCCGGGGCGGGTGTCAGGCATGGTGCAGCGTTTGCAATACTTCATGTGAAAACTCCTTTGCTTGTGCTTGTTTGATTGAATTTTATCGTTGTTTGTTATTGCGGGGTGAGATAAACGATAACGTCATGTAAGGCAACGCCGAGGCCAGCGGTGTTGATGGAGTCTATCTCGAGAGAGACCATGCCGCCGTAAAGGATGTCTTCTTCTGAAAGAACGACGGAGGTTTCGGCATAGCCGGAAGAGGGATAGACAGCCTCAACTGAGACCGTTACCATATCGTTTACAGAACAGGTCAAACAATCGCCGCTGGAAACAGAGCGGCCATTGATTTGAACATCGAATTCAGGGCACCATCCCCCATTCGTGTTATAATGTTGCGTTTCTTCAATGTCTATGGAATAGGTTGCCTGAGTCGGATCAACAGGTTGATTGGAAGTTGAGAAAAAGCCTTTATAAGCCAAACCGGCCATTAGTGTGGCACATAAACAGGCGAGCGCAAAGAATTTCAAGAAAAATTTCCAACCGTTTTTTCCAAATTGAGCAAACTCTTCCTTTGGCACTGAGAAGAAAAGATATCGGCGTTTGTACCAATAAATGGTAAATGGAAGATATACAAGGGCAATGGCAACGAGTGCACCGAGAAGCGAACTCAGCGGAGAGGTTTCAAATCCGGCTGGGAGTTGAAGCGACAACGCACAAAGCGGTATGGCAAAAAGTACATGGTAAGTTTTGGCGGAAAGTTTGTTTCGGTGTGCCACCAAATAAATGGAAAGTCCCAGAGCGATTGCCATAATGAGTGGGATAAGGGTGAGGTACGTCATTGCAAAGGCATTGGACTGTGAAAGAATGGTACCCAACCCATACTGGGAAATTTGATTCCAAAGGGAGATGATCCAAAATAGAATGCTGATTGGTATTCCGATGAATAGATAGAACCGGAAGAATTTTAACGGCAGCGGAGACTGTGCAATTCGACTCTCCATCGGAAGTGTGTGAAGGTCAGTACAAGATAAAGCTGAGGAAAGGTCGGTCTCGGCAGGACGCGGAGATTCGACCGGAACAGTTGAAGAAGGCGGCGGAACCATAGGCGCAGAAGAAATCGAAGGAGTTTCTTTTTTGGCAATAGGAGCGGTACTTTCTTCGGCAGGTGGGGGAACCTTTTCGCAATCGGAAAAATGCTCGGGAGTAAATGATCCAGTCAGAGATAAAGAAGCTAAATACGCATCATAGCGCTTCCGAACGATTGGATTGTGCAAGGCACGATATGCTTCGTCCAAAAGAGCAAGTTGCTCTTTTGCGAAGGAGTTTTCAAGAGAGAAGTTTTCAGGAGAAAAGGCTTTGCTTAGCCGAAGATAAGCAGATTCGATTTCAAGATCTGTTGCAGAAACGGGGACTTCAAGAATTTGATAGTAGTTCAATAAGAATACCTCCCTTCTGATAAAATTCAGTATACCACAATCCCCTGCCACCCGCCACCCTTTTGCGCAGATGACACGGCCCGGAGAGCGTGCCCAAGGGGGGGCGACAAGGTTGTTTCTTGCTGCAACGTAACGCCTTCCCCTCGAGGGGGAGGCTTTTGCCATCGCGGTGGGCAACCTTCTTTTACGGTCAAAACCTCGTCAAAGTATTAACAATGGATGCAAAACCCGGAAAAAACGCGCAATTGTATCCGAATGACGCACAAATCCGCGCGTGAGCAACAAAAGTTAAAAGGAAATCGCAAGATAAAGCAGCTGCAAACGACCACAAAAGGACGTTTTTAAGCTGCTTTTTCTGCGTCTGGATAGAATGCACCGAAGAAAACTTCACAAAAGCTCAAAAAACATCAAGTTTGAAATCTGCTATCAATATATTATAACAACATAAGATGACTGAACACTGAATGCGACGTAAATGACCGCCCGTCAATTACGGCACATGGTTCCGGCAAGGGGCGGCCGACCCCCGGGCCGGGCGGCGGGCAGCCATCGGGAGGGGCGGCGAGGCCCGAAGCCGCCCTTTTGCAGTGGGTTCGGGCAAAATTCGGGAAAGAAAGGAGCGTATGGTCTCGCATTTGCGTGTCATACAAATCAGCGTATGAAACAAGCAGTCAGGTCCATCGGTAAAGCGATGGACAAAGCGGTAGACATTCTGGAGATTTTTACCGGATACATTCTGTTCATTTTTATGGCGCTCTTGTTCATTCAGGTGGTTATGCGCTTCGTGTTCAACCGCCCCATTTATGGCGTTGATGAATCCGTTACTGCTCTGATGATCTGGTCCATGTGCCTTGGCTGGTGTACGGTTTATTGGGACAACGGCCATGCGGTGCTGGAGTTTATCATGAAACGGATGCCCAAGTGGTTCTGCCATTTTATGGACCACTTCACCAATCTGCTGATTGTGGTGATGAGCTGGGTGTACATCCCCGCATCCTGGCAGCTGTTCCAGATGCAGAAGAAGATGCCTCCCGTGGGCGGCCTGCCCTTCTGCAAGGCGTATTATTACGCCCTGCCCGTTCTGGTGATGAGCGTGATCATGCTGGTGATGAGCCTGTACAAGACCATCGCCTTCGCCATTACCAAGGATGAATCCATCTGCGTCCCCGTGGAAAAGGAAGGAGGCGGTCTGCTTGATTAATCTGGATCCGTATCTGGCAGTTTATTTCATCACGTTTGTGGCCCTGATCCTGCTTCGGGTGCCCATTGCCTACGCGATGATGGCCTCGGCCTTTGAGTATGTGGTGTTCAACCACCAGTCCTTCGTGATGTTCGCCCAGAAAACCGCCAACTCCCTGGCCGACTTTAACATGCTGGCCCTACCGGCCTTCCTGTTTGTGGGCTGCTTTATGAATGAGGTTGGCTTGACAGACCGACTCTTCGGTATGTTTGAAAAGTGGATCGGCCACCTGCCCGGCGGCCTGGCCCACGCGAACGTTCTGTCCTCCATGGTGTTCGCCGGTATGTCCGGCTCCGCTCTGGCAGACGCCGGCGGCCTGGGCACCATCGAAGTGTCCGCCATGACCAAGGCCGGCTACGACCCCGACTTCTCTGTGGCCGTCACCGCCGCTTCTGCGGGCATCGGCCCCATCATTCCCCCGTCCATCAACTTCGTGGTCTGGGCCTTCCTGAGCCAGACCTCCACCCTGGCCATGTTCCAGGCCGGTATGGGCCCCGGCATCCTCATGGGCGTTGCCATGATGATCTGGATCCCCATTGCGGTCAAGACCCAGCACATCGCCTGCCCCCGCGCCCCCAAGGCCAGCTGGGGCGAGCGCTTCCACGCCCTGTTTGAGTCCCTGCCCGCGCTGGGCGGCCCCGCCATTCTGGTTCTGGGCATCATGACCGGTATCTTCACCCCCACCGAATGCTCGGTTGTGGCGGCTATGTACTGCGTCATCCTGGCCATCTGCCTGAAAAAGTTTAACCTGAAGATGCTCACCAAGGCCCTGCGTGATACCCTGGCCAGCGCCGGTATGTCCATGTGCCTGTGCGCCACCGGCCTGGTGTTCAACTGGGTGATCGTCACCAGCGGCCTGATCGGCTGGATGACCAACCTGCTGATGGGCCTGGGCAGCAAGGTGCTGATTCTGCTGGTGCTGAACGCCATGCTGCTGTTCCTGGGCTGCTTCATCGGCTCCATGCAGATCCTGATCATGGTGGCCCCCCTGCTGATGAACCTGGCCACTGCCATGGGCATGAGCTACGTTCAGATGGGCGTTATGGCCGTGCTGAACGTGACTCTGGGCCTGATTACCCCGCCCATGGCCCCCGCCCTGTTCGTGACCGCGAAGGCCACCGGCAACAAGTTCGAGTCTGCGCTGAAGTACACGGTGCAGTTCCTCATCCCCATGTTCACGACGTTGATGCTCACCACCTTCTGGGAGCCTCTCACCATGTTCCTGCCTCGCCTGCTGGGCGCGGTGTGATAAACGCACAGATTAAAAGGAGGATACCTCACATGAAAAAGCTCGTAGCACTTGGCATGGCCTTGACGATGGTTATGTCCATTCTCACCGGCTGCGGCGGCAGCGCTTCTTCCAGCGCGGCCAGCTCCGGAGCTGCCTCGTCTGACGCTGCTTCCGGCAGCAGCGCCAGCTCGGATTTCAACGTTCCTGCCGGTGCGAAGGTGGTAAAATTCGGCAACGCCGGCGCCATCGGTGAGCCTGCTCCCGAGACCTGCCAGTATTTCTGCGATATGGTTAACGAAAAGATCGGCGACCGTTACTACTTCGAGTTCTATCCCGCTGAGCAGCTGGGCAACGAGACCACCATGCTGGAGAACATCCAGGTGGGCCTGCAGGAGGGTGTTATGACCTCTCTGGACACTCTGGCCAGCTATGAGAGCGACCTGAACATCCTGTCCATGGCATTCGCTTTCGACAGCTACGATTCCATGATCGCCTACCTGAAGAGCGACCTGGGTGCTTCCATCTGGGAGAGCCTGGACAACCAGGGCATGCACGTGGTCAACTTTGAGTTCAAGAAGAACCCCCGCATCTTCTTTGCAAAGTTCCCCATCACCAGCCCCGCTGACATGAAGGGCATGAAGTACCGCATTCCCAACCTGCCCATCTTTGAGAAGAACGCCCGTGCCATGGGCGCGACCCCCACGGTGGTTTCCTGGTCTGAGTATCCCTTCGCTCTGATGCAGGGCGTGGTTGACGGCGGCGAGTGCTCCAAGGACAGCTACCGTTCCGCCGGTCTGTACGAGAGCGCCAAGTACGTGGCCGATGTGGACTACGCTTACCCCGTTGAGCAGATCTGCTTCTCCACCCAGTTCTGGAACAGCCTGAGCGCCGACGATCAGAAGGTCATCGAAGACTGCGCTGCCGATGCGGCTGCCAAGCACACCGAGAAGATCGCCGACAAGTGGGAAGAGGACAAGGAATGGCTCATCAAAGAGGGCGGCGTCACCTTCTGTGACATCGACCGTCAGGCGTTCATCGATGCAGCCGCGCCTCTGGGCGAGGAGCTGCAGAGCGAGGGCTTCTTCGCTACCCCCAACCTGTACGACGAGACCCGTCAGTTCAACAGCCAGGCGTAACAGTCTGACCCTCTGACGCGAAGCATCGAATAAAAACAGAATCACACACCACGCCGGTGGGGCTGTGCGTGCCAGATCGCTGGCGCACCGGCCTCACCGGCTTTTGCGTGGGGCGGCACCTGTAAAGCGCGGAGGGGAAGCCCGGGGCGCGGCAGCGAGCAGCACCATCACAACCTATAATTTCAGGAGGAACAATCATCATGGTAAAGGTATTGGGTCTGGGCGACAACGTGTGCGATGTCTATCTGCACACCAACACCATGTATCCCGGCGGACAGGCGGTGAACTTTGCCGTGTTTGCCAAAACTCTCGGGGCCAGCGCCGACTTCATGGGCGTGTTCGGCCAGGACGCCGTGGCCGAGCATGTGCAGCGCACGCTGGACGAAAAGGGTGTGGGCCGCAGCCACTGCCGCAGCTACCCCGGCGAAAACGGCTTTGCCCGGGTCACGCTGGTGGAGGGCGACCGCGTGTTCAAGGGCAGCAACAAGGGCGGCGTGATCCAGCAGCACCCCATTTATCTGGACGAGGACGACAAAAAGTATGTGGCCGGGTTCGATCTGGTCCACACCACCAACAACGGCTTTACGGACGGACTGCTTCCCGCCCTGCACGAGCTGCCGTGTCTGGTCAGCTACGATTTCTCTTACCGTTGGAACGAGGAAGATCGGGTGGAGCGGGTGTGCCCCTACATTGATTTTGCCTTCCTCTCCTGCAGCGACCTGGACGATGCAGCCACCGAGGCCCTGTGCCGCCGGCTGAACGGCAAGGGCTGCGGCGTGGTGGTGGCCACCCGGGGCAGCAAGGGCGCCACCGTGTTTGACGGAACCGAATTCTACCGCCAGCTGCCCCATCTGGTGGAGCCGGTGGACACCATGGGCGCGGGCGACAGCTTCGCCACCGCAATGCTGGTGAGCCTGCTTCAGGGCATGGAAAAGAACGGCGGCCGCTGGGCCGACCCTGCCTGCCGCGCGCTGCTTTTGCCCGGTGCGCTGGAGGCTGCCGCCGATTTCTCGGCCAAAAACTGCCTGGTTCACGGCGCGTTTGACTGCGGCGTGCCGGTGCCCGCCTCGGTGCACGACCGCATCTACGAGGGGGTGTAAACGGTGGACCGGATCTCCCGCAGCCGCTTTGCCCTGGGCAGCTACCACTATCTGCGCTACCCAATGGAATATTTTCTGGACACCGCCGTGGAGCTGGGGATTGAAAACGTGGAGCTTTGGGCGGCCGCCCCGCAGCTGTTCCTGCAGCTGACCGGCCCCGATCGGGTGCGCACCCTGCACGGGCAGCTTCGCAGCCGGGGGCTGCGTGCGGTGTGCATTACGCCGGAGCAGTGCAACTACCCCATCAACCTGGCCAGCGAGGACGCTGACCTTCGCCGGTACAGCGTGGACAACTTCAAGAAAGCCGTGGATGTGGCGGCCGCGCTGGAGTGCCCCAAGGTGCTGGTGACGGCGGGCTGCGGCCGGTACGACCGGCCCACCCGCCCCGCCTGGGACCTGGCGGTGGACAGTCTGGGCCAACTGGCAGCCTATGCGCAGCCCCGGGGTGTGACACTGACGCTGGAAACCCTCACCCCAATCTCCTCCAACCTGCTGAACACCCCGGCCCAGCAGCTGGAGATGATTGGCCACCTGCCCCGGGGCAGCACCGTGGCCATGCTGGACATCGGCCAGATGGCCTACATGAACCAGACCCTGCACCAGTATCTGGCGCTGGGAACGCTTTTGGGGCATGTACATCTGCACGACCGGGGGCAGGCCATCCACATGGCGCTGGGCGACGGTGCCCTGCCGCTGGCCGAATATCTGCGCCGCATCGAGGCTTCCGGCTACAAGGGGCTGTATGCCTTTGAGATGAACGACCCCCGCTACCGGGCCGATCCCCGAGCGGCAGACCGGCAAAATGTGAAATGGCTCGAAAGTCACGGATTTTTTTAAGAAATCCTCTTGACTTTTGGGTATGTTGGCTGTATATTAGCCTTAAAGAGGATATGACGTTATATGACGACTCAGGTTGAGCTATATAACATCTTTCCCCAAACGGGCAGTCGGCCAGCCCGGTACGCAAGGACACACAGGCAACCGCAATCAACAAATCAATGAGGTGAAACAACCATGGGTTATATGATCGGCGTTGACGTAGGAGGAACCTTTACGGATTTCTCCGTGTTCAATCAGGAAACCGGCGAACTGTTCAACTACAAGGACAGCTCCACCCCGGCAGACCCTTCCCGGGCCATCGTGAAGGGCGTACAGGACGTACTGGAAATCAAACAGGCTGGGGCTGAAACCGTCAGCTATCTGGCGCACGGCACCACCGTGGGCACCAACGCCCTTATCGAGAAAAAGGGCTGCCGCCTGGGCCTCATCACCACCAAGGGCTTTAAGGACCTGATGGAGATCGGCACCCAGCGCCGCCCCGCATTGTACAATCTGCAGGCGCAGAAGCCCTATCCGCTGGTTCCTTCCGGCCTGAACTGCACCGTGCCCGAGCGCATCCGCTACGACGGCAACATTGAAACCCCGCTGGACGAGGAAGAGACCCGCAAGGTGGTGCGCTGGCTGAAAGCCCAGGGCGTGCAGGCCATTGCCGTATGCACCCTGTTCAGCTTCATCAACCCCGCCCACGAGGAGCGCATCGGCCAGATCATTGAGGAGGAATTCCCCGAGGCGTATGTGACCCTGTCCAGCCGTCTGGCTCCCGAATTCCGTGAGTTCAGCCGTATGTCCACCACCGTGATGAACAGCTACCTCGGCCCCGTCATGAAGAAGTACGTGAACAACTTCCGTTCTTCCATCGAGGGCCTGGGCATCAAGGTCGAGCCGTATGTCACCCAGTCCAACGGCTCCATCATCTCCATCAAGGAGACCATCGACTGCCCCATTAAAACGGCCCTGTCCGGCCCCTCCGCCGGCGTTATCGCCGCCGCCTACATCGGCCGCCAGTGCGAGGCCGACAAGATCATCACCTTCGATATGGGCGGCACCAGCGCCGACATCTCCCTGATCGAAAACTACACCCCCCAGGTCTCCAACGAGCGCCTGGTGGAAGGCTATCCCGCCCGCATCCCCATGATCAACATCATCACCATCGGCGCAGGCGGCGGCTCCATTGCCAAGATCGATGAGGGCGGCGCGCTGAAGGTCGGCCCCAAGAGCGCCGGTGCAACCCCCGGCCCCGCCTGCTATATGCGCGGCGGCGAGAACCCCTGCGTGACCGACGCCAACATCGTGCTGGGTAAGCTGAACCAGAAGAAGATTCTGGGCGGCCGCATGGATGTGGACATCGAGCTGGCCCGCAAGGCGATCAAAGAGAAGATCTGCGATAAGTCCGACCTGAGCCCGGAGCAGGCCGCCAACGGCATTGTTACCGTGGTCAACTCCAACATGGTCCGCGCCATCCGCAGCGTCTCGGTGGAAAAGGGCTACGATGTGCGTGAGTTCAGCCTGATGGCCTTCGGCGGTGCAGGCCCCCTGCACGCCTGCGAGGTCGCCAAGGAGCTGGGTATGCGCGAAGTGCTGATTCCCCCGCACCCCGGCACCCTGTGCAGCTTGGGTCTGCTGCTGGCCGACACCAAGTTCGATCTGTCCCGCACCAAGGTCGTGACCGGCGAGGCCGCCAGCATCGACACTGTGAACGAGCAGTTCGCCAACATGGTGGCTCAGGGCACCGAGCTGCTGGACAAAGAGGGCGTTCCCAACGACCGCCGCGTGTTCCAGTTCTCCATCGACATGCGCTACCAGCGCCAGAACTTTGAGATCAACATCGCCGTGCCCGGCGGCGTGCTCACCGAGGAAATGCTGGAGAAGGCTCTGGCCGACTTCCACGCCGAGCACAAGCGCAGCTACGGCTACTGCAAGCCCGAGGCTACCGTCCAGTTCGTCAGCTACCGCGTCAGCGCCATCGGCATCATCGACAAGCCCGATCTGAAGCCGGAAGAGCTGCATCCCGAGGCCCCCATCCCCGCGCCCATCGAGGTGCGTAAGGTCCTGTTCCAGGGCCAGACCGAATACGTGGACGCCCCCGTTTACAAGCGGGACGACTTCGTGCCCGGTCAGACCATCCCCGGCCCCTGCATCTGCGAGCAGATGGATACCACGCTGGTGGTTCCCGAAGGCTGGACCATTCATGTGGACGGCTATCACAACCTGAAGATCAAGGATGAGGTGAACTGAGATGGCAAAGAAAATTGATACCGTCACCGTTGAGGTGGTTCGCAACCTGCTCATGTCCATTGCGGAGGAGACCTACGGCATCATCGTGCGCAGCGCCTACTCCACCAACATGAAGGAGCGGCGGGACGTCTGCACCGCTGTGATTGACCCGGACGGCAACAGCGTGGCCCAGGTGGAAAGCCTGGCCGCCCTGCTGGGCAGTATGCTGAGCGTGGTGCCCGGCATCTACGAGAAGTTCGGCCGTGAAAACGTTAAGCCCGGCGATATGTTCATCGCCAACGACCCCTACCACGGCGGCGGCAACCATCTGCCCGACATCGTGATCGCGGCCCCCGCCTTTGTGGGTGAAAAGCTGGTTGGCTGGATCGCCAACATCGCGCATCACTCCGACATCGGCGGCAAGGTGCCCGGTTCTACCTCCGGCGACGCCGACAGCCTGTTCCAGGAGGGCACCCGCATTCCCGTGATCCGCATCCGGGAGAACGGCAAGATCATTCCCAGCGTCATGGATCTGCTGCTGGACAACACCCGCGTTCCCCAGGAGCGCGAGGGCGACCTGACCGCGCAGATGTCTGCCAACCTGATCGGCGTGCAGCGCATTCAGGAGGCCTACGCCCGCTACAACGACACCCTCATCGACTGCATGAAGGAGCTGGTAAGCTACTCCGAACGCCGCGTGCGCGCGGTGGTGGCCGGCCTGCCCGACGGTGAGTACAGCTTTACCGACTATGTGGACGGCTGCGGCGACAAGTACCCCGATCCCCTGCCCATCAAGGTCAAGGTGACCATCAAGGGCGACGATTTGACCTTCGACTTCACCGGCACTGCGGACCAGATCAAGGCCCCCATCAACGTGCCGTATCCCTGCACCAAGGCGGCGGTGTTCTTCTCGGTGAAAGCCTTGATGGGCGACGACATCCCCGCCAACGAGGGCATCAACCGGGCCATCAAGATCATCGCCCCCAAGGGCTGCATCGTGAACCCCACCGAGCCCAGCCCCATCGGCGCGCAGATTGACTGCCAGCAGCGCATTCCTGACGCCATCTTCGGCGCGCTGGCCCCCGTCTTCCCGGACACTGTGGTTACCGCCGGCAACGGCGCCTGCACCACCACCATTCTGGCTGGTGACGGCGCCATCGGCACCGACAGCGTGTTCATCTTCCACGAGGTCATCGCGGGCGGCGGCGGCGCAAGCCGCCATTACGACGGCCTGTCCGGCGTGCAGGTGAACATGACCAACACCTCCAATATGCCCATCGAGGCCACCGAGATGGAGTTCACCAAGATTCTGGCCCGCAAGTACGAGCTGAAGAAGGACACCGGCGGCGCAGGCGAAATGCGCGGCGGCCTGGGCATCGAGCGCGAGCTGGAGATCATGCAGGACGATGTGCTGTACACCGGCCTGGGCGACCGCCATAAGTTCCATCCCTGGGGCCTGGCGGGCGGCAAGGAAGGCGCTTCCGGCGCGTTCTACCATGTGGCCGTGGCCGACGGCAGCGTGACCCGCATGGGCCACAAGACCACCAGCCGCCCCATGAAGAAGGGCGACATCATCCGGGTCGTTACCCCCGGTGCGGGCGGATACGGCGACCCGAAGAAGCGCCCCGCCGAGAAGGTGCTGAAGGACGTGATCGAGCAGAAAGTCTCGATTGAGGCCGCCAAGAGCGAATACGGCGTGGTCATCACCACCGCCGACGGCATTCACTATGAGGTGGACGAGACCGCAACCGCCGCCCTGCGCTGAGCCTGGGCCTGAAAATAAGAAAGTGAGGAATTCCCAATGATCAAGGGTATGCAAGAAGTTATTCAGGTGATGGAAAAGGCCAAGGCCGATCTGGAAGCAAACGGCGGCCTGAAGCAGGTTGTGTTCGTGGCCTGCGGCGGTTCCTTCGCCTCGTCCTATCCCGCCCGCTACCTGCTGAACCAGGAGGGCACCATTCGGGTGCAGGGCTACAACGCCAGCGAGTTTGTGAACGCCACTCCCCGCAACATTGATAAGAACACCCTGGTGATCGGCACCTCCACCAAGGCCACCGCCGAGACCGTGGAGGCCATCCGCGTGGCCAACGAGAAGGGCGCCGTCACCGTGGGCCTGAGCGGCTACCCCGATAGCCTGACCGCCCAGACCGCCCGCTATTACATCACCTACTACCACGCCGATGAGTGGTATCAGGACCCCACCCTGGTGCACTGCAACAGCCAGGGCACCGCGCTGAAGATCGCCTTCTGGCTGCTGAAGGAGTACTGCGGCTACACCCATTACGAGGCCGCTCTGGAAGCCTTTGAGAAGATGCCGGAGATCTACGGCAAGGCCTACCAGCAGGTCAAGGAAGATGCCGCCAAGTTTGCCATGACCTACAAGGATGACAAGGTTTGGAACGTGATGAGCAGCGGCGCTGCCTGGGAGGTTTCGTACAGCGATGCGTTCTGCTTCTTCCAGGAGATGCAGACCGTGCATTGCGTGCCCATCCATTCCGGCGAGTACTTCCATGGCGCCTTCGAGACCTGCGACAAGGATCTGGCCATTCTGCTGTTCAAGAGCGTGGGCCGCACCCGCCCCGTGGACGAGCGGGCCGAGCGCTTCCTGAACAAGTTTGCGGGCCATCACTGGATCATCGATGCCCAGGAGCTGGGCCTGGGTGAGCTGGATGAGAGCGTGGCCGAGTACTTCAACGCCATGCTGCTGCATCCCATCTCCAAGCAGTTCATCTCCGCCATGGGCGATGTGCGGATGCACCCCATGACCTACCGCCGCTATATGTGGAAGTTCAACTATTGATCGTTTTCCCGTTTTTCCGGGATGCCTTTTGGCTTTTCCTGAACTCCTGCCCGGTCTTCTCCCTCTCCGGCCGGCGCGGGGCTTGCATACAAAAAGCAGAGGGCCTGCTCACAGCCGCCGCCGCGGCAGGGCCGGCCCCTGCTTTTTTGTTTTGTGCAGGGCGAAGCCGAACGGGCAAAATCGCCCGCTTTATTTTCGTAAGGGCATGGAAAAGTTGTTGCGGAAAATGGGAAAAACGACTATAATTTATAAAGGAAATCAGACAGAGTGACGAGAGGGCGGCGTTGTGTGAGAAGCCGTCGGCGCTCTGTCTGTTTGAGGAGGAGAGAGATTCATGGATCGTATCCCTGCCACAAAACGGTGGCCCCGCATTGCGGCCTATCTGGTGCTGCTGGCGGCGTTCAACCTGTTCTGCTTTTTGGGGCAGAGCCGGAGGGACGATGTATTCTGGCTGTGCTATTCCTTTGTAACGCTGGCGTTCGGCGTTCGGCTGGTCAGCCTGACCGATTGGCTTTCGCCCCAGGAGGGCGACCACAAGGGCCTGCCCCTGGTGCGCTGGTATTTCTGGGGTGCGCTGGCGGCCGGGCTGGTGCTGCTGTACTGGCCGGGCGTGACCTTCCGCATGGCCATGGGCGTGCAGGTGATGATTCCGTTCCTGTACGGCGCGGTGCTGTTTCTGGTTACCACCCATGTGGTGGAGGGCAGCAGTGAGCCCATTGTGGAGGACAGCAACCTGGTGTGGGTCGAATCCTGCGTGGCGGAGCTGGCCATCGACGCGACGGACCGCCGTTTGATGGACCGGCTGCTGGAGATGTGCGAGCGCATCGGCCAGAGCAACCGCCGTGCCACCGTGCTGGCCGAGGATATGGACCAGCGGCTGCTGCACGAGCTGGAGACCCTGCAGAACCAGTGCTACAAGCGGGAGGTGGACAATGCCATTGCCACCTGCGCCCGCATGACCCAGCTGCTCAAGCACCGGGAGGATGTTTTGCAGGGCCTGTCCCTGCAGGCGGCCCAGGCAGCCCAGGCGGCTTCGAAGTGACGCAGCTTGATCGGCAAACAAAAACGCGATGCAGAATTCTGCATCGCGTTTTTTGCTGCCGGGGGGCAGCTGTATGGCCGGGAAGGCTTATTGGTTCTGCTTGCGCCGCTCCAGATAGTCGTTCAGGTCGGCGTTGCGGATGTCGGTGATGAACATATGGCCGGGGGCGTGGGTGATCACAATGGGGGGCTTGGCGTTTTCCACGGCAGCCTGGGGGGTCACGCCGCAGGGCCAGAACACCGGGATCTCCCCTTCCCGGATCTCCACCGGGTCGCCGTAGTCCGGCTTCATCACGTCGGCCACGCCGATGGCTTCCGGGTGGCCGATCTGCACCGGGGCGCCGTGTACGTTGGGCATGGCGGCGGTGATCTCATAGGCGCGCCGGGCTTGCTCGGGGGTCATGGGGCGCATACTGCACACCATGGGGCCTTCAAACGGGCCGGCCTTTTTGGTGGCGATGCTGGTTTTGAACATGGGCACATTGCAGCCCTGCTCAATGTGCCGCACGGGAATGCCCGCGGCCAGCAGCGCCTCTTCAAAGGAGAAGCTGCACCCGATCAAAAAGCCCACATAGCCCTCCTTCCAGTAGGCGGAGGCATCGGTCAGCTCTTTGGTGAACACGCCGTTCTCATACACCCGGTAGCGGGGAATGTCGGTGACAAGGCTGGCCCCCTCGCCCATGGCGTGGGTGATGGGGCTGCCCTTCACGATTTCCAGCACCGGGCAGGGGAAGGGATTCAGGCGGGTGTACTCCTCAAAATCGGCGGCGTACTCCGGCGGCAGAATGACCAGGTTGGCCTGAGCGTAACCGGCGCACATACCTGCCGTTGGGAAGTCGATCTCACCCCGGCGGATGGCAGCCCGCACCTGGGCGGGGGTCTGGTGGATGTAAGGGGTAATGTCAAAAGCCATGGTTGGCTCCTTTCTGGTTGCAGCAAAGCGGAAAAAACGGCGGGCGGATTCAGGCAACGGGAAAAGCCGGGAGGGTTTTCCACAACAGAAGGCTCCGATTGTGGAAAACGGGCGGCTTACCCCTTTACCACATCGGCCAGCAGGGCCAGCGCGCCCCGCTGGAAGTGCAGGGCCTGCTGGGCGGCCTGAACGCTCACTGCCTCGAAGCGGACCTTGTCCCCGGCCTTCAGCTGGGCCAGAAGGCGGAAGTCTGCCGAGATGACGGTGGCGATCTTCGTGTAGCCGCCGGTGGTCTGCCGGTCGGCCCCCATGAGGATGGGCTTGCCGCTGCCGGGCACCTGAATGGCCCCGAAGGCGATGCCGTCCGAAATGATGTCGCCGCCGTTTTTGTGCTGGATGGCCGGGCCGTCCATGCGGCAGCCCATGCGGTCAAACTCGTTGGTCACGGTGTATTCGCTGCCCAGGAAGGTGGCCACCCCCTCGGGGGTGAACGCATCGTCCTGGGGGCCGAGCACCACGCGGAGGGTGTACACCGGCCGGGGCACGAACTCCGGCGCAATGGCCCGCTGGTGCAGGTTGGTGTAACCGGCCACCGGGGCGCGCAGGCCCAGCACGTCCCCTTTTTGCAGCTTGCGGCCCTCAAAGCCGCCGATGGCGGCCTTCATGTAGGTGGAGCGGCTGCCCATTACAAGGGGAATGTCCAGCCCGCCGGCAAAGGCGATGTAGGCCCGGCAGCCTGCCTTGGGCGCCCCAAAGCGCAGGGTCTGCCCGGCCTTGACGGCCAGGGCGGCGTAGGCAGGCACGGGCTGGCCGTCCAGCGTGGGCGAAAGGTCGCCGCCGGTGACGGCAATGACCTCGTCCGTCTCAAATTTCAGCTGCGGCCCCATGAGGGTACACTCCAGCACGGCCTCGCCCTGGGGGTTGCCCACCAGAATGTTGCCGATGGCGGCGGCCCGAGGGTCCATCACGCCGGAGACCGACACGCCGAACTGCTGGTAGCCCATCCGGCCCAGGTCCTGCACAGTGGTCAGCAGGCCGGGGTTCAGCACGGTAATGCTCATTGTGCGCCCTCCTCTCTGGCGTGGCAGCGGCAGGTGTAGCCCTCGCCCGCCTCCAGCGCGGCGATGCGGTCGTACTCCGCCTGGTCAATGGGATAAAAATGGATGTACTGTCCGGCTTTGGGCAGGATGGGTACGGCCCGGTGGGGGTCGTACATCCGCACCGGGGTGCGGCCGATGAGCTGCCAGCCGCCGGGGGAAGCAATGGGGTATACGCCGGTCTGGCTGCCGGCAATGCCCACCGAGCCGGCCGGGATGGAGACCCGGGGCTGGGCCAGGCGGGGGGTGTTCAGGCGCTCATCCAGCCCGCCCAGATAGGTAAAGCCGGGGGTGAAGCCCAGCATATAGATGAGGTATTCGGGCTTGGTGTGCCGGGCGATGACCTCTTCGGGGGTCAGGCCCGCGTGCTCGGCCACAAAGGCCAGGTCCGGCCCGGCCTCGCCGCCGTACAGAACCGGAATCTCCAGCACCTGGCTGGGGGGCAGGGCGATCTGATCCAGCCCGCCCAGCACCGCCGTCAGGCGGGCCGTGAGGGCCGCATAGCCGATGACCTCCGGGTCGTAGTGGATCATCATGCTGCGGTAGGTGGGCACCAGCTCGGTCACGCCGGGGATGGCCGCGGCCTCCAGTGCCAGGCCGAAGGCCCGGATACGCCGGTTGATGGCCTCGCTGATCTCGCTGCCGAATTCCACCGAGAGCGAGGTGTCGCCGGTGAGCAGAAAACGGGGCTGTTCCATAACCTATGCCTCCTTACACGATCTGGGCGATGGGGGCGATGGTCACGCCCTCGGCTTCCAGCTTGGCCCGGATGCGCCGGACGAACTCCACCGCGTCCGGGTTGTCGCCATGCACGCAGATGGAGTGGGCCTCGATGGTCACCTCTTCGCCGGTGATGGCCGTGACCTTGCCCTCTTTTACCATGCGCACGGTGCGGGCAATGGCCTCGTCCGCGTCGTGGATCACCGCGCCGGGCTTGGAGCGGGGCACCAGGCTGCCGTCGGCCTGATAGGCCCGGTCCGCAAATACTTCGCTGGCCACCCGCAGCCCGGCGGCCCGGCCTGCGCTCAGCAGCTTGCTGCCCGCCAGCCCCAGCAGGATCACGTTCTTGTCCACCGAGGCAATGCCCTCGGCAATGCCGGCGGCCAGGGCTTCGTCCTTGGCGGCCATGTTGTACAGGGCGCCGTGGGGCTTCACGTGCTGCAGGGCCACCCCGTGGGCGGCGCAGAAGGCCAGCAGCGCGCCCATCTGGTACTGCACATAGGCCTTGGCCTCGGCGGGGGTGCACACCATGTTCCGGCGGCCGAAGCCCATCAGGTCCGGGTAGCCGGGGTGCGCGCCCACGGCCACGCCCGCCGCCTTGGCCGCGGCCACGGTCTTGTCCATCACCAGCGGGTCACCCGCGTGGTAACCGCAGGCCACGTTCACCGAGGAGACGTACTGCACCACCTGGCTGTCCAGCCCGATGGTATACGCGCCGAAGCTCTCGCCAAGATCGCTGTTCAGATCGACTTTGTACATAAAAAAGAACCTCCTTGCCGGGGCGGGGTGCGCCGCCGGATGTGTTTTCGGTTTTGAAGAATGTGCCCGCCCGGCGGTGTTGACAGCCGCCCCGGCGGGTGAGGTATAATAAATTGGTTTTATTTGCACGGGGACGGTCGAATCCCGGCCGCAGGGCCGCTGCCGCTTGGGGCGGCGATGCACGGAAGAGCCATCCAAAGATGATTTCTTTATTCTGGTTATACCACACCCCGGCGGGTTTGGCCAATGCTTTTTCCGGCCGGGAAGCATAACCAAAGTGTTATAGACAGCGCACGAGTGCGCCCACGGAGAGGAGCCGCCATGAACATCAACATGCTGGAGTATCTGGCCGCCATTGAACAGTACGGCAGCCTGTCGGAGGCGGCACGGCACCTGTACGTCTCCCAGCCCTATCTCAGCCGCCTGGTGCGCCAGGCCGAGCAGGAGTACGGCCTGACCATTTTCACCCGCGGGCGGGAGGGGCTGTGCCCCACCGAACAGGGCCGCCTGTTTTTGCAGATGGCCCGGGACCTGGCCGCTCAGGCCCAGCAGTTCCGCCGCACCTTTCAGGCCGCGGGCGGTGCGGCCAGCTTGCGCATCGCAGCCTTCCCCTCCACCTATGGGGTGGACGCCTTTCTGCAGCTGCTGGCGGAAAATCCGGACCGGACGCTGCGGCTGGGCTATGAGGAACAGTCCTCCGTGCAGGTGGTGCAGCAGGTGCACACCCGCCAGGCCGATTTGGGCATTCTGTTTTTGAAGGAGCGCAACCGGGTGTCCAACGAGGCGTTTTTCCACGCCCGTCGCATTGCCCTGCAGCGGGTGGCCTCCACCCGGATGCACCTGCTTCTGCGGGCGGGGCACCCGCTGACCCGAATGCCCGGCTTTGGGCTGGAAGAGCTGTACCGGTACGGGCTGGTGATGTTCCGCTCCCAGCCGGGCACCGGGGTGTACAGCCTGGAAGACGGCTATTACAACGATGTTTCACTGGCGGACCTGCTGGAGTTCGACCGGTTCCGGCAGGTGATCTCGGTGCGCAGCCGGGCCACCATGCACAACCTGCTGGCCCAGACGGACTGCATTGCCCTGGGCAACCAGATCGAGGGGGAAGAACTGGCGGAGTTCGGCCTGTGCTTTCTGCCCTTCCCCTACCCGCCCTACACCCAGGACCCGGAGGGCTACAACAACAGCCTGTACTGCATTCACCTGAAAGACCAGCCCCTCTCCCCGATGGGGCGGCGGTACGTGGAGTGTCTGAAGCGGGTGTGTGGAGTGCAGGCATAAAAAAGCGCCCCCGCCGGGCAGGGAATCCGGCGGGGGCGGAAAGGGATGTGCCGGCGCTCGAGGGAAGGCCGGCGCGGGAAAGGCTCAGAATACATAGACGGAAATGCCCATAAACAGGAACTGCAGCACCACCATGATGAAGAACAGCGGTGTGATGAATCGGTACCACCGGTTCAGGGGGATGCCCATCAGGCCGCACTGCAGCGAGCAGTTGGTGGGCCAGAACATATCCGAAAAGCCGTCGCCGAAGCAGTAGGCCAGCACGGCGGTCTGGCGGCTCAGGCCCACAATGTCGGCCACCGGGGCCATAATGGGCATGGTGATGGTGGCCTGGCTGGACGAGCCGTCAATGAAGAAGTTGATGATGCTCTGAAGCACCAGCATCCCGATGGCAGAGAGCACCGGGTTCGAGGTTTTCAGCAGCGAGGACAGGGCGTGCACGATGGTGTCGGAGATCAGGGCCTCCTGCATGGTGATGAGAATGCCCCGGGTAAAGCCGATGATGAGGATGGAGGGCACCACGCTTTTGGTGGACTCGATGAAATCCTGCATCACCTGGGTCAGGCTGCTGCCGCCGGCCACGCCCACCACGAACATCATGGCCAGGAACATGGCGGAAAGCTCGTCAATGTACCAGCCCAGGCAGGTGGTGCCGTACAGCATGATGCCCACGGTGCCCACAAACAGCACCAGGCACAGTTTGCGCCGCCCGGTCATGGCCACATCGGTGGAGTCACCGGCCATTTGCAGCGGCTCCACCTCGTCGCAGTTGTACAGCACCGATTTGGTGGGGTCGGCCTTTACCATGCGGGCGTAGCGCATCACATACCAGATGGCCACCCCCTCAAACACCACAAACACGATGGCCCGGAACCACACGCCGGAGTTCAGGGGAACCTCGGCGATGGTCTGGGCAATGCCCACCGAGAAGGGGTTCACCGTGGCGGCCGCAAAGCCGGTGGCCACGCCCACATACACCACCACGCCGCCCACCAGCGTGTCGTACCCCAGGGCCGCCATAATGCCCGCAAACACGGGAACAAGGCCGTAGGTCTCCTCAAAAATGCCCAGGGTAGAACCCAGCAGGCCGAACAGGAGCATACCCACCGGGATGAGCAGCTGGGTGCGGTCGCCCACCAGCCGGATGAGGGCATGAACGGCGGCGTGCAGCGTGCCGTTTTTGTTCAGCATATACACAAAGCCATAGGCAAACACAACCAGGAACAAGATATTTGCCGCGCTTACGTACCCTCGATACACCGAAAGGAAAATATCGAAGATCCCGGGCTGCTTTCCCTCCACATAATGGAAGCTGTCCGGCAGAACAATGGTTCGCTTGGCGGCTTCATCAAATACGCGGTCATACTGACCGGAGGGGATCACATAGGCCATGGCCACCACGGCCAGCAGGATCATGGTCAACAGCACATAGGTGTGCGGCAGCTTGATATGGAGCAGTTTGTCCTTCCACTTTGTGTTTTTCAGCATATGGGTTCTCCTTCAATGAAGACGTGGCGGGCCCGTGCCGTTACGTCGAAGGGGTGGGCGTTCCACACCACCAGGTCGGCGTCCTTGCCCACCTGCAGCGAACCCTTCCGGTCATCAATGCGCAGCACCTGAGCCGGGTTCAGGGTCACCGCCTTCAGTGCCTCGATCTGGTCCATGCCGTAGCGGGCAGCCATTTCGGCGTAGGTGGGCAGATAGTACAGCGGGGTCACGTCATGGTCGGCGGTCAGGCACACCTTCACGCCCGCCCGGCTGAGCACCCCGGCGGTTTCAAAGCTCTTGGCCCACACCTCGTTTTTGGAGGCACAGCCCATGCTGGGGCCTACGATGGCGGGGTAGCCGCTCTTGGCGATGTAGTCGGCCACGGCAATGCCGTCGGTGCAGTGGATGAGCACCACGTCCAGGTCGTATTCCTTGCCGATGCGAATGGCGGTGCAGATGTCGTCCGACCGGTGCACATGCAGGTGCAGGGGCATTTTCTTTTCCAGCACCAGGGCCATGTTCTCCATGCCGGGGTCCTTCCGGAAGTGGCTGCCGGCCTTTTCGGCCTGGGCCCGGTCATACATATATTCTTTGGTGTCCTCCAGGCACTTTCGCAGGGTGTAGGCAACGCCCATGCGGGAGGCAAAGCCGTGCTTGGCGGTTTTGGGGTTTTCGCCCAGCGCGCCCTTCATGGCGGCGTGGCGCAGAACGAGCATCTCATCGGCCACCGTGCCCTTGAGCTTGGCCACCGAGCACACGCCGCCGATCACGCCGTCGCTGCCGGGGCACACCAGCACGCTGGTCACGCCCGCTTTGGCCGAGCGCTCCACCGCCCGGTCAAAGGGATACATGCCGTCCAGCACTTCCAGCTGGGGGGTCAGTGCGTCGGAATAATCGCAGCAGTCGTCGCCGATGGAGCCCATGCCCTCCTCGCTGATGAGCAGGTGGCTGTGTGCGTCGATCAGGCCGGGGGTGATGTAGCTTCCGGAGGCATCCAGCACGTCCTCTCCGGCCTGCGGGGCCAGGGACGGAGCCATCTCGGTGATCTTGCTGCCGCACACACGGATATCTTCCATTGTGAAGCAGCCTTTATCAAAATCCAATACCAGTCCGCCTTTGATAAGCATAGAAAAAATACTCCTTTTTTGTGATGATGCACAAATAGACGGCAGGCCGAAGCCGCCGCCTATCTGTGACGAGGTTGTATAGGATCAGTACCCGATGAACACGGCTGCCGTGATAAAGACGAATTCCATCACGAAGAGAATGCCGAACAGGGGAGTGATGAACTTGTACCATTTGTTGATGGGCACGCCCATGAGGCCGCAGCACAGGGCGCAGGCCGTGGGCCAGAAGATGTCTGCAAAGCTGTGGCCCAGCTGATACGCCAGAACCGCGATGGAGCGGCTCATACCCACCAGCTCCGCAGCGGGAGCCAGGATGGGCATGGTGATGGTGGCGGCAGAGGTGGAGCCGTTGATGAACAGCTTGACGATGTTTTCGATGATGACCATGCCGTAGGCCGCCACATAGGTGCCGGTGCCGCTCAGCAGGCCCACCAGACCGTGCACGATGGTGTCGGTGATCATGCCCTGCTTCATCAGAATGAGAATGCCGCGGGTGAAGCCGACCACCAGCATGGAGGAGACCATGGACTTAGTGGATTCGATGAAGGTTTTGCAGATCTCGGTGGCGGAGTAACCGCTGAGAATGCCGGCCACCACCATGGCCATGAAGAAGAAGGCGCTGATCTCGTCAATGTACCAGCCCAGGTTCAGGATGGCGTAGAAGAGGAACAGCAACACGCCGAAGAACTCCACCAGGCACAGGATCTGGCGGGTGTTCATCTTGGCGGTCTGCAGCTCATCAATGGAGCGGGCCTGGATGCCGTCCAGATCGCTGCCGTACAGGACGGACTTCTTGGGGTCCTTTTTCACTTTGCGGGCGTAGGCCATCACATACAGAATGGCGATGACTTCGGTGACCGCGAAGATGACCCAGCGGAAGCCCATGCCGGAGTACAGGGGAACCTCGGCGATGTCCTGGGCGATGGCGATGGTGTAGGGGTTGGTGGTGCCGGCGGCGTAGCCGATGGACACACCAAGGAAAATGACCGCGCCGCCCACAACGGCGTCATACCCAAGCGCCATGAAGATGCCCACGAACACTGGGAATAAGCCGTAGACCTCCTCGTAAATGCCCATGGTGGAGGCCATGATGCCCAGAATCAGCATGGTGACCGGGATGAGCAGCTGCACATTGTTGCCGAATTTTTTTACCAGTGTGCCAAGCGCCGCATCCATGGTGCCGTTCTTGGTGAGGATGTACACAAAGCCGTAGGCAAACACGATCAGGAACATGATGTCCGCCGCGTCCACATAGCCGGCCTCCAGCGCCAGGAACATATCGAAGATGCCGGGGGCATCCACGTCGTCCACGTACTCGAAAGAGTCGGCCACAACGATGTTCTTGCCGCTGACCGGGTCCTCTACCCGCTCGTACTGCCCGGCGGGGATGATGTGGGTGAGCACCAGTACCAAGGCCATGATGGTGATCAGGATGACATAGGTATGGGGCATCTTGAAGTTTTTCAGCTTTTCTTTGATACCAGCCATAAATTTTTTGGCTCCTTTCGATTCCTTCTGCACGCAAAACGACACACCCGCGGCAAGAAAAACCGATGCAGCGAAAAATATTCTGCTGCACGGGGCTTGTGCGGGGGCGCCTTGAATGTTATACTCAAAGCATACACCTTCAAGCGGCTTGAAGGTCAAGAGCGCGGGCGACACTTTGGACAAGTGCCCAAGAATGAGGAGCGGAAAATGGAAAAAACGCCGGAGAAAGAGGGTTACAGCATCGGAGAAGTGGCCGATCTGCTTCAGGTCGCCACATCAAAACTGCGCCATTGGGAGGCCATGGACCTGTTTTCGGTGGAAAAACAGCCGAATCACTACCGCTGCTACGATATGGCCGATGTGGTGAACATTGCCGAGGTGCTCACCTACCGGGAGCTGGGGTTCCCCATCAGCCGCATTGAGGAGATGCGCCGCGCCGACGTGGCGGACTACGAGCAGCTGCTGCGCCTTTCCCGGACGGAGCTGCACAAAAAGCTGGAGGAATACCGGAGCATTCTGAAGCGGATGGATCAGCAGCGAGCTGCCATCCGGGACCTGAAAAAGCTGGACGCCTGCTGGCCGCGGGCCGAGGCGGTGCCCTTTGAGCGGGTGGTGAAGTTCGACTATGAGGATGCGGAGAACATCCGCCGGTACATTCATCATCCGGCTTTGTATGTGCGCTATTTTGATACGCAGGATCTGGCCACCGAAACGCGGGGCATCGTGGCCGCGCCGGCGGACCCAGGGCAGACGCTGTGGGCTGCCGTCTCCCAGCCCGCACAGCCGGGCTGGGAGACGGTGGCCTTCCCCATCCGGGAAAAGCCGGACCGGGATTATGTGACCGACCTGCCCGGCTCGCTGGAAACGCTGCGGGAGCGCTGGCACACCGGCGTGCTGCTGGCGCAGTATGTGTTCACCGCCTATGAAAATGGTGAGCGAACCGACTTCTACAAGGCCTATCTGGCGGTGCGGCCCCGGTGAGGGACAGCCCGCAGCAAAAAAACGAGCCTTCCCGTCTGGGAAGGCTCGTTTGCGGTCCTGCGATTTGTTACTGATTCCGGTTGCCCCAGCCCCACACGAAAGCGGCGGCAAAACCGGCCAGCAGGCTGAACATCCAAAGTTTCATTTTATGCATCCTCCTGGCTGCAGAACACAAAGGGCGCACCTTCTGCCGAATGGCTGAGGTGCGCCCGAATGTTTGTTACTGGTTGACGCCGTCGGGGTGGTACTCCTTGCAGGTGCACTTCTTCCACTTCAGGCCGCTGCCGCAGGGGCAGGGATCGTTGCGGCCAATCTTCACCACCCGGCGGGGGGCTTCCCCCTTCTGGCCCTGGCCGGTCTGGCCGTTGGCGCGGCTGGGTACCGCGCCCTCGCCGGTGGGCTTGGCCACCTGCTCCCGCTTGGGGGCCTCGGGGGTGCGCAGCTCCACGGTGAGCAGCATCTTCACGGTGTCCTCGCGGATGCTCTCCACCATGGCGTCGAACATCTCAAAGCCCTCGATGCGGTACTCCACCACAGGGTCCTTCTGGCCGTAGCTGCGCAGGGCGATGCCCTGGCGCAGCTGATCCATATTGTCGATGTGGTCCATCCACTTCAGGTCCACGTTGCGCAGCAGGCAGATGCGCTCCACCTCACGCATGATGGGGGCGCCGTAGCGCTGCTCCTTGATGGCGAGGATCTTTTTGCCCCGCTCCAGCAGCAGGGTTTCCACATCCTCACGCTTCAGGTCGTTCAGCTGCTCGGTGGTGTAGTGGAAGTCGCTCTCTACGCACAGCCAGCCCAGATAGTGGCGGCGCAGGGCGGCAAAGTCCCAATTCTCGGCCACGTCGCCGGCCAAGAAGGCGGCCACGCTGGCCTTGATGCTGTCCTCCATCATCTGGTGCAGGCTGGCGCTCACGTCCTCGCCGTTCAGCACCTTGCGGCGCTGGCCGTAGATGATCTCGCGCTGCTGGTTCATCACGTCGTCGTACTGCAGCACGTTTTTGCGGATGGAGAAGTTCCGGGCTTCCAGCTTCTTCTGGGCGCTCTCGATGGTGGAGGTGAGCATCTTGTTCTCGATGGGGGTGTCCTCATCCAGATTCAGGGTGTCCATCAGGGCCTGCACCCGGTCGCCGCCGAACAGGCGCAGCAGGTCGTCCTCCAGGCTGAGGAAGAAGCGGGAAGCGCCGGGGTCGCCCTGACGGCCGGAACGGCCGCGCAGCTGGTTGTCAATGCGGCGGCTCTCGTGCCGCTCAGTGCCGATGATGAACAGGCCGCCCGCGGCGCGCACCTCTTCGGCCTCGGCGCTGATGGCGGGCTGGTACTCGGCCAGCAGGGCCTCAAACCGGGCCCGGGCGGCCAGAATGTCCTCGTTGTCGGTCTCGCCGTGGCCGTCCGCCTCGGCGATCTGCTCCTCGGTAAAGCCCTCGGCCCGCATCTTGGTTTTGGCCAGATAGGGGGCGTTGCCGCCCAGCACGATGTCGGTGCCGCGGCCGGCCATGTTGGTGGCGATGGTCACGGCGCCCTTCTTGCCGGCCTGGGCCACGATCTCAGCCTCGCGCTCGTGGTTCTTGGCGTTCAGCACGTTGTGGGGTACGCCCTTGGCCTTCAGCAGGCGGCTGAGAAGCTCGCTCTTCTCGATGCTCACGGTGCCCACCAGCACGGGCTGGCCCTTGGCGTGGCACTCCACCACCTGCTCGATGACGGCGTTGTACTTGCCCTTGACGGTTTTGTACACCACGTCGTGCATATCCTGCCGCTGGCGGGGGCGGTTGGTGGGTACGGTGACGATGTTCAGGCCGTAGATCTCGCTGAACTCGTCGGCCTCGGTGCTGGCGGTACCGGTCATACCGGCCAGCTTTTCGTACATACGGAAGTAGTTCTGGAAGGTGACGGTGGCCAGCGTTTTGCTCTCGGCGGCGACCTTCACGCCCTCCTTGGCCTCAATGGCCTGGTGCAGGCCCTCGTTGTAGCGGCGGCCGATCATCAGGCGGCCGGTGAACTCGTCCACGATGATAACCTCGCCGTCCCGCACCACATAGTCGATGTCCCGCTTCATCACGCCGCGGGCCTTGATGGCCTGGTTGATGTGGTGCAGCAGGGTCATGTTGTCGGCATCGGTGATGTTCTCCACCCCGAAGAAGGCCTCGGCCTTCTTGATGCCCTCCTGGGTGAGGGTGGCGGTGCGGCGCTTTTCGTCCACCACGTAATCGCCGTCGGCCTGGGCGTCCTGATCTTCCTTGTCGTCCAGTTCGGTGACGACGCTCTTCTTCAGGTGGCTGGCGAACTGGTCGGCCTTCTGGTACAGGGCGCTGGAGTCGCCGCCGCTGCCGCTGATGATCAGGGGGGTGCGGGCCTCGTCGATGAGGATGGAGTCCACCTCGTCGACGATGGCGTAGGCGTGGCCGCGCTGCACCATCTGCTCCTTCTGCACCACCATGTTGTCGCGCAGGTAGTCAAAGCCGAACTCGTTGTTGGTGCCGTAGGTGATGTCCGCCCGGTAGGCGGCCTTGCGGCCCTCAGCGGTGACGCCGTGCACCACCAGGCCCACGGTCAGGCCCATAAAGCGGTACAGTTTGCCCATCCACTCCGAGTCGCGCCGGGCCAGGTAATCGTTTACCGTGACCACATGGACACCCTTGCCGGCCAGTGCGTTCAGATAAACGGGCAGGGTGGCCACCAGGGTTTTGCCTTCACCGGTCTGCATCTCGGCGATGCAGGCCCGGTGCAGCACGATGCCGCCGGTGATCTGCACGGGGAAATGCTCCATGCCCAGCACCCGGCGGCTGGCCTCGCGGCAGGCGGCGAAGGCGTCGGGCAGAATGTCGTCCAGGGTTTCGCCGTCGGCCAGACGCTGCTTCAGCGCGGGGGTGACGGCCTGGAGCTCTTCGTCGCTCAGGGCCTCATAGTGGGGCTTCAGGTCCAGCACCTTCTGGGTGATGGGCTGAATGCGCTTCAGCTCCTTATCCGAAAAGGTGCCGAACAGTTTGGTAATCAAAGACATGCTTGTTTCCACCTCAGCTGGGGCGGCCGGAACGGGGTGCAGCCCCGCCGGAACGCCGATCGATTCATCGGCCCGGCCGGTTCGCCGGGCCAATGTGAGAATTGTCAGAACGGTTCGGGCGGCACTGCGTAAATTCCGCGCAGGATGCGGTGCTGCCCGATTTAATGTCAGTATGTATCATAATACACCGCGCAGACGGAGCGTGTCAAACCGTGAGGTGTGGCCAAATTGTAAATCTGCGGGCGTTTTGGGCCGCCCGCTTCCTTTTTAATGGGAATATCTATGAGAAAAACTCTGCCGTGCAGAAAGCAGGCCCCAAATGTCCAGCAAAAGTGCGGGAAAAGGGGTTGATGTCTTGACACCTGTATGGTATGATAACAGGCGTGCCCGCTGCGGCGGGCCATATTCAGGGCCGGCAAAGGCCCGAACCGCTGCGGCGGGCCGCTTTGGGGCGGCGCGCCGCAAAAAAGAAGAGGAAATCATTATGGAAGGCATCAAAGCATTTCTGAAACGAAAAAACATTGAAATTTCGGCCAAGCGCTACGGCATTGACGCGCTGGGCGCCATGGCACAGGGCCTGTTTGCCTCGCTGCTCATCGGCACCATCATCAACACCGTGGGCACCCAGTTCGGCATCGGCTTTCTCACTCAGGCCGTGGTGACCGTGGGCAGCGGCGAAAAGGCCGTGGCGTACACCGTGGGCGGCCTGGCCAGCGCCATGAGCGGCCCCGCCATGGCCTGCGCCATCGGCTACGCGCTGCAGGCACCCCCGCTGGTGCTGTTCAGCCTGATCACCGTGGGCTTTGCCTCCAACGCGCTGGGCGGCGCAGGCGGCCCTCTGGCGGTGCTGTTTGTGGCCATCCTTGCGGCGGAAGCCGGCAAGGCCGTGAGCAAGGAAACCAAGATCGACATTCTGGTTACCCCGCTGGTGACGATTTTTGTGGGCGTGGCCCTCTCGGCCTGGTGGGCCCCGGCCATCGGCAAGGCGGCCAGCTCCATCGGCGGCATCATCATGTGGGCCACCGAGCTGCAGCCCTTCTTCATGGGCATTGTAGTGTCGGTGATCATCGGCGTGGCCCTCACCCTGCCCATCTCCTCCGCCGCCATCTGCGCAGCACTGGGCCTGACGGGCCTGGCCGGCGGTGCGGCCGTGGCCGGCTGCTGCGCCCAGATGGTGGGCTTTGCCGTGATGAGCTATAAAGAAAACGGCGTGGGCGGCCTGGTAAGCCAGGGCATCGGCACCAGTATGCTGCAGATGGGCAACATCGTGCGCAATCCCCGCATCTGGATTCCCCCGACGCTGGCCAGCGCCATCACCGGCCCCATTGCCACCTGCCTGTTCCACTTCCAGATGAACGGTGCGCCCATCTCTTCCGGCATGGGCACCTGCGGCCTGGTGGGCCAGATCGGCGTATACACCGGCTGGGTGAACGATGTGGCCAGTGGCGCCAAGGCGGGCATTACCTCCATGGACTGGATCGCCATGGTGCTGGTGTGCTTCGTGCTGCCTGCGGTGCTCAGTGTGGTGTTCTGCGAGGTGCTGCGCCGCATGGGCTGGATCAAGGAAAACGATCTGAAGCTGGACTAAGCCAAGCAGAAGGCCCCGCTGCCGGGGCGGCTGCTTCGCACACAAACGCCCGGTTCCTCATATATATGGGGAGCCGGGCGTTTTTTTTGTGCCCGGAAGCGAGACGGAAGGGAGCTGATGGGTGTGCAGCTGGTGGCGGCAGCGTTGGAAGCGGCGGCGTTTCCCTGTGCCTGTACGGCGCTGGGGGCGTTGGCGGTGGTGGCCCTGCGCCGCCCGGCGGGCGAGCGGGCCAGCCGGGTGCTGTTGGGGTTTTCGGCGGGGGTAATGCTGGCGGCCTGTCTGTTCAGCCTGCTGCTGCCCGCCATTGAGCGGGCCGGCCCGGCGGGCTGGTGGCAGGCCGGGGCCGGGCTGCTGGCGGGGGTGGCGCTGCTGATGGGCACCGAGGCGGCAGCCGGGCAGCTTCTGCGGGGCGAGCGGGGCCGGGCGGGCCGGGTGACCCTGGCCATTACCCTGCACAACCTGCCGGAGGGCATGGTGGTGGGGCTGGCGGCCGCTCTGGGAACCGCGGGAGATCCGGAGGCTCTGGCCGGGGCGGCGGCCCTCTCGCTGGGCATCGGGCTGCAGAACATCCCCGAGGGGGCGGCGGTCAGCCTGCCGGTGCGGCAGGCGGGGGCCAGCCGGGCCAAAGCCTTTGGGGCGGGCGCGGCCAGCGGCCTGGTGGAGCCGGCGGGTGCGGTGCTGGCGGCCCTTCTGGCGGCCCCGGTGGCCGGGGCACTGCCCTGGCTGCTGAGTATGTCGGCCGGGGCCATGCTGTGCGCCACGCTGGAAGAGCTGGTGCCCGCCGCCTGCGGCCGGGGCCGGGCCGGTATGGCGGCGCTGGCGGTGGGGTTTGCGGTGATGATGGCGCTGGACGTGGCCCTGGGATAAGGCCGAACGCACAGGCGGGCACGTTATCGCAACAGCGTAAAATTGCAGGAGTGATGCGCAGATTGCACAAATAAAAAACGCGCATTTCGTCAAACTGCCGTATAAACCGGGCCGCCGGGGGCCGGGCGGGTATGCTATACTTAAAGAATATAGTTAAGAGAAAAATGTAAGAGGGAAATGCCGGCGCGGCCCCATGCGGCGCACGGCCTGGAACTACGGCAAAAGGAGTTCCCCATGAAAACGGAAAAACAACTTGCCCGCGCATACGGCGAGCTGGCGCAGCGGCTCACCGGCAAGCGCTTTCTCACGGCCAGCGGCCTGACCCGCAAGGAGGCCGCCGCCCTGCTGAACCGGGAGGTGTGGCTGGAAAAGCTGGGTCGGGTGCTGCCCATCCGCCAGCGGGTGCTGTGCGCCGACGTGCTGGAGCTGTGCCGCCCGGAGATGGAGCGGCTGGCCGGCTCCGAGCAGCCGGAAAAGGGCTGGCTGGTGTACATCTACGGCACCACCAGCCGCATTCTGTACCCGGACCTAGGCCCCCGGCCCGAGGACGGCCGCTGCCGCGCGGCAGCGCTGTTCTATCTGGAAGTGCTGCGGCTGGTGCTGGACTATGAGCGGGAGGCCCTGCCCTTTGACCCGGCCTATGACTTTGCCTTTTTGAGCCAGGAGGAGTTTTCCGGCTGCACCCAGGCGGAGGAATACCGGAGGTTCCTGGAGGACTGGCGGGAGCAGCACATCTACCAGCTGCTGCGCCTGGGCAACGAGGCGACTCCCTTCAGCACCCTGAGCCACATTGCGGGCGTACACTATGTGGCCATGGCCGCCGCCCGGGGCCTGGCTGCCGCCGGGGTGCCGGTGGATCTGGCGCTGGTGAGCGGTGCGGCCGCCGGGCACGACCTGGGCAAATATGGCTGTAAACCCGGCGAGCGGGTGCCCTACCTGCACTATTTTTACACCGACCAGTGGTTTACCCGCATGGGCCTGCCGGTGATCTCCCACATTGCGGCCAACCACTCCACCTGGGACCTGGAGCCGGAAAACCTGACGGTGGAAAGCCTGCTGCTCATCTATGCGGATTTCCGCTCCAAGCAGGAGCGGGGGCCGGACGGGCGGGAGGTGACCCGCATTTACGGGCTGGACGACTCGTTCCAGATCATCCTCTCCAAGCTGGACAATGTGGACGCGAAAAAGCTGCGGCGGTATCAGTTTGTGTACGCCCGGCTGCATGATTTTGAGGATTATATGCGCAGCCTGGGCGTGGACGTGGACCTGACCGGCCACCCGGCCCCGGTGAAGGAGCTGCCCTCGGTGGTGCTGCGCAGTGTGGACGACACCATTCAAAGCCTGGTGTTCCTGGGCATCCGCCACAATCTGGACGTGATGCATACCCTGGCGGATGAGCGGGGCTTCGGCAACATTCTGGAGGCGGCCCGCAGCGAGAAGGACTGGAAGAACATCCGGGCCTATCTGGACATTTTCCGGGAGTATTCCACCTACCTGAGCGGCGCCCAGAAGAGCCAGCTGCTGGATTTCCTCTATGAGCTGCTGTGCCACCGGGAGGGTGACATCCGCCGCTACGCCGCCGATCTGACCGGCCAGGTGGTGGCCCGGTTCAATGCGGGCTACCGCAAAGAGCGCCCCGCCGATACCCCCGACGTGAACGAGCAGACCGCCCTGAGCCTGTGGGAGCTGACCCTGGCCCGGATCATCCGGCCGGATCACAAGCTCACCGCCCAGCACAAGAACTGGATCGGCTATTCGCTGAAGGGTGTGGTGGGCAGTCTGCTGGCCCACGCCCTGCCCGAGGACCTGCCGGAGTTCTTCCAGCGGCTGCTGGACTGGTACCGCCAGCCCGGCCGCATGGGCGACGGCGGGGCGTTTGCCCTGCTGGATACCCTGTATGACCTGCCGGTGGACCGCTGCACCGACGAAGAGATCGAGATGCTGGTGGAGTTTGCCGCCTTCTACTTCCTGCGGGACGCGCTGCCCCTGCGCATTTCGGCCGCACGCTTTTTCAAGGTGCTGACGGCCCGGCTGCCCCACGGCCACCCCAGCCGCCGGCGCATTGCCCTGCTGGCCACGGGAATGCCGGTGGAAAACGACGTGACCACCCTGTTCCTGCAATACCGCATCCTCTCCAATCTGGAACTGGATGTGACCATGCACCGGCGCGTTCTGTACGGCACCGATGTGGTGAGCGAAATTTTTCTGGACAACCTGAAAACCGGCACCCCCTGGATCATCAAGGCGGTGAACATCAAGCTGCTGGCCGATCAGGTGGATCAGGGCCACACCGACCACATCCTGCACATTGCCACCCATCTGTGCAACCTCATCAAGGTGAGCGAACAGGTGGTGGTGCGGTGCGATGCCGGCGCGGCGCTGCTGCGCATTGTCAAGCTGCTCACGCCGGACCAGCGCAACGAGATTTCGGTGGAGCTGGTGAAGGGCCTGGAGGTGGGCGAATACGAGTTTTCCAAGTACATTCCCCGATATCTGGGCGAGTTTGCCCTCTGGCTGCCGCCGGAGCAGCTGGATGAGCTGATCGAGAACCTGCGGGCTTCCCTTTCCAGCGCCAACGAGCGCATTGTGTGCGGCGCGCTGGACACGCTGGCCGTCATTCTGGAATATTACGGTGTGTACGACAGCCAGTTTGCCGAGCCGTCGGAGGAAAACCGCCGCCGGGCCGACCGGCTGCTGGGCTGCCTGCTGGGGGGCCTTGCCAGCCACCGGGTCACGGTGCGGCAGGAGGCGCTGCAGCTGCTGGGCCAGCTGTTCGCCAGCACCCGGCTGAGCGAGGCGGAGAAAAACCGCCTGTTCGGCCTGTGCTTCCAGAAGCTGCTGTTCTTCCTGGATGAGAACCAGCCCACCATCCTCAGCCTGTATTATCGGGCCGCGGCCCTGAGCCACATCTGCCGCTTCATCTCCAATTACCATGTGGAGAACGGCCGCCTGCCCGTGAGCATCTGGAACAAGGTGGCCTTCTTCCCCGGCACGTTTGACCCGTTTACCCTGTCCCACAAGGGCATTGTGCGGGCCATTCGGGATATGGGCTACGAGGTGTACCTGGCCATTGACGAGTTCAGCTGGTCCAAAAACACCCAGCCCCATCTGGTGCGCCGCCAGATCGTGAGTATGTCGGTGGCGGATATGTTCCACGTGCACCTGTTCCCGGATGAGATTCCGGTGAACATCGCCAACCCCAGCGACCTGGCCCGGCTCAAGGCGGTGTTCCCCGGCCGGGAGGTGTACCTGGTGGTGGGCAGCGACGTGATTGCCGGGGCCTCGGCCTACACGGCCCCGCCCCGGGAAAACTCGGTGCATAACATGAACCACATCGTGTTCCGCCGGGCCAGCCAGTCCGAGCGGGAGGTGGACCACCAGCGTGACCCCAAGGATTTCATCACCGGCAAGGTGGTGGAGCTGGAGCTGCCCACCCATCTGGAGGACATCAGCTCCACCCGCATCCGGGAGAACATCGACCTGAACCGGGACATTTCCAATCTGATTGACCCGGTGGCCCAGCAGTTTATCTACCAGCGGGGCCTGTACCTGCGGGAGCCGAAGTTCAAGCGTGGCCTGCCGGACCGGAAGTTCCGCTTCCGGTTCGAGCGCAGCCCGGAATTTGGCTTTTTGCGGGAGCTGACCCACGGCGTGCTGGGCGAAAGCCCCGAGGCCGGGCTGCTGGCGGCCGACCTGCTTCAGACCGGCGATGGGGTGATGGCCCTGTGCCTGCCGGACGGCGCCCCCGTGGGCTTCGCCCGCCTGCGCTTTTTGCAGCCGGAACAGCTGTTCAGCACGCTGCATGACCTGAAGCTGGCCGACCATGTGCGCCGCAGCGCCTGCGGGCGCATTCTGCTCATCAGCGGGGTATACCTGCGGCGGGGTGAGCCGCTGCCGGACGCCTGGCAGCTGCTGGTGGCCGAGACGGTGGCCACCAGCCTGGCCCACACCTGCAACTACGGCGTGTGCGCCCCGCTGGACGACCACTGCACCGACGGCCTGAAGGACGCGCTGGAGCGGCAGGGCTTTGTACCCGCCGAGCAGAGCGAGCGGCCGGTGTGGCTGGTGGATATGCACCAGCCCCTGGTGCTGATGCAGAACCTGGCCACCACGTTGAAGGAGCCCTTTGCCAGCGATGAGCGGGCACTGGCCGCCTGCCGGGCCGCGCACCGCCGCCTGCAGCTGACCATGGCCCGTATGTACCCGGGCAAGCTGGTGCTGAGCCTGCCCTCCGGCTCCATCATGCAGCGCATGGTGGACCGCATTACCCAGCTGAACGGCGTGCCCCGTGAGCCGACCCAGCCCCGGGTGCTCGGCCCGGTGATGTGCGTGCCCTTCGGCAAAATTCTGCGCGGGCGGGTGGTGCCCAACACCGTGACCAAGACCCTGCACACCGACAAGGTGTACGAGCCGGACCTCTCCCGCGATGCCATCGAGCCGTTCCCCGGGTACAGCCCCCTGATCAGCCAGATCCGGGCCATCAAGTCCTTTGGCCGGCCGGTGGTGCTGGTGGATGACCTGCTGCACCACGCGGGCCGCCTGAAGGCCATTCTGCCCCTGTTCAGGCAGGAGGGCGTGGAGATCCGCACCGTGCTGGTGGGAATGCTTTCCGGCTACGGATGGGACAGCATGGCCGACTGGGGCCTGCCGGTGGAGAGCGTGTACACCATTCCCACCCTGCGCCACTGGTTTGTGGAGTCCACCCTGTATCCCTTCATCGGCGGCGACACGGTGCGGCGGCCCACCCGCCAGGCGGCGGGCCTGCAGCCCTCCATCAACATGATCCTGCCCTACACCACCCCCCGGCTGGAGGACTGCGGCCGGGAAGCCCTGTTTGACTTCTCCGAGTGCTGCCTGGAGAACGCCCGGGATCTGTTCCGGATGCTGGAGGGCCTGTACCGCGCCCAGTACGGCCGCAATCTGACGCTGGCCCGCCTGAGCGAGGCGGTGATCCTGCCGCTGTGCCCGGACAAGGGAAGCTGCATGAGCTACGATGAAAATCTGGCCCCGTCGGTGTATCTGGAAAACGATCTGGAACTGCTGCGGCGCACCCGCGCCTTTGCGCTGGGCGGCGAATAAAATGCTTTCGCGCGCCGCGGTACCGGCAAAGCCTTGCCCGCCGCGGCGCCTGCCCTTATAATAAAAAGAGAGAAATAGGAATTAGGGAATGGGGAATGTGCCCCGTACAGGAGGAACAATGATGCTGAATTATTATCAAATCGGCGGCGCGCTGTGCTGCAGCGCCGAAGAGCTGCCCTACCCTGCGGCCCAGCCGGGCCAGCTGGGGGACGGAGTGCTGAACTATCTGGTCCGCCGGGAGGATCTGACCCGCAGCCGGGCCGGCTGGAAGGTGAACGACCTGCGCACCCTGGCCGCCCCCGAGGACGTGGCCTGGCTGAACGGCAAGGCAATGCCCGCGCTGGAGCGGGGCCTGGCCGACGGCACCGTGGCCGACGCGGCCGAGCAGGGCCGCCTGCGGGCGGTGAACCTGGCGCACCCCGCCTGGGAGAGCCTGCTGGCCCCGGCGGCCCCCAAAAAGAAACAGCGGCTGCACCTGCTGGCTTTGGGCGATGTGGGCAGCACCCTGCTGCTGGGCCTGCGGCTGATGGGTGCGGATGTGCTGGACTCCATCGGCATCTGCGATGTGAACGAAAAGGCCGCCGCCCGCTGGGAGTTCGAGATCAACCAGATCGCCTTCCCCTGGAATTATGACGCTCTGCCCCCGGTGGACGTGGTGCCCATGGACAAGCTCATGGACTGTGATGTGTTCGTGTTCGTGGCCAGCAAGGGCATTCCCCCGGTGGGCAGCGGCGTGAAGGATGTGCGCATGGCCCAGTACGAGAACAACAAGGCCATTGTGAGCCAGTATGCCAAGCAGGCCCGCGAGGCGGGCTTCAAGGGGCTGTTCTGCGTGGTGAGCGACCCGGTGGACGCCCTGGCCCGCGCCGCCTGGCAGGCCAGCAACACCGACGAAAACGGAAACTTTGACGGCAAGGGCCTGCGGCCTGAGCAGGTGCAGGGCTACGGCCTGGGCGTGATGAACGCCCGCGCCGCCTACTACGCCAAGCGCCAGCCCGAACTGTTCGGCGACTTTTTGACCGAGGGCCGCGCCTTTGGCCCCCACGGCCAGGATCTGGTGATCGCCAACTCCATCGCCAATTACGACGACGAGCGCAGCCGCGCCCTCACCAAGCTGGCCGTCACCGCCAACATGGAGATGCGGGCGCTGGGCTACAAGCCCTATGTGGCTCCGGCGCTGTCCTCCGGCGCAATCAGCATTCTGCTCACCCTGCGGGGCGAGTGGCACTACGGCGCGGTGTACTTCGGCGGCATTTACATGGGCTGCCGCACCCGGTACACCGCCGTTGGGCTGGAGACCGAGGTGCTGGATATGCCCGCCGCCCTGTTTGAGCGCATCCGCCAGGCGGAAGCCGGCCTGGCTGCCCTGAAATGAGCGGGCAGGAGGATGCGCTGCTGGTGATCCGCCCCCGGGCCGGCCAGGCCCCCCGCATGGAGCAGACACTGGCCGGGGCGCTGGCGGGCCGCCGGTGTGAGACGGTGGAAACGGCCGAGGCCCTGCGCCCGGTGACGGGCCGGCGGGTGCTGTTTGCCGTGGCCATCGGGGCGGACGGCGTGAACCTGGAGTATTACCGGATGCTGGCCTGGCTGCGAAACCACCCCGGCTGCCTGGAGGGCTGCCTTGGTGCGGCGATCGTGGACGGCCAGAGCGAACTTTACACCAAGACCCTGAGCCGGGAGCTGGTGCTGGCGGCCAACCTGTGCGGCTGCGCCTTCATCGGCGCGCCGCTGGTGGAGGCCACCCTCACCCTGCACAACTTTGACATCAAGGCCGCCAACCTGGGCACCGACCCGCTGCACGCCTATCAGGCGGCCGCCCGGGACCTGGCGGACCGGCTGCTGAGCTTCGAGTTTCAGCGCCACGGGGCGCCCCGGCTGGCAGTGCTGCACGCCTCCAGCCACAAAAGCAGCAACACCTTTGCCCTGTGGCACCTCATCCGGGAGAGCCTGCCCGGCTGGGAGACGGACGAGATCGGCCTGCGCAATGGCGCGGTGGCCGACTGCGGCGGCTGCCCCTACAAGATGTGCCTGCATTTCGGCGAGCAGGGCAGCTGCTTTTACGGCGGCCTGATGGTGGAGGAGGTCTACCCCGCCGTGCGCGCGGCGGACGCGGTGGTGATGATCTGCCCCAACTACAACGATGCGCTCAACGCCAATCTGACGGCCTTCATCAACCGACTTACGGCCCTGTACCGCACCCAGAGCTTCCGCCAGAAGGCGCTGTTTGCGCTGGTGGTGTCGGGCTATTCCGGCAGTGACCTGCTGGCCCGGCAGCTGATCGGCGCACTGAACATGAACAAGGGCTTTTATCTGCCGCCCCGCTTTGTGATGATGGAAACCGCCAACAAGGCGGGCGAGCTGATGGCCCGCCCTGGCATTGTGGACCGGGCCGAGGCCTTTGCCCACAGCATGGAGGCCGCGCTGGTGTAAAAACCGGGCGGACAAAACGATGAAAACGGCTCTGCCGCCGCGGGGCGTGCAGGGCCGTTTTTGCCCCGGGCAGAAAGGAGAAGCCATGAGCGATCTGGAAGGCATCCGGCAGCGCCGGAGCATCCGAAAATACAAACCCGACCCGGTGCCCCGAGAAGCCATTGAAGAGGTGCTGGGGGCGGCGATTCTGGCCCCATCGGGCAAAAATCGCCAGCCCTGGAAGTTTTTGGTGTATCAGGGTGCGGCCAAGGCCGCCCTGCTGGACGAAATGGAAAAGGGCATTGCCCGGGAAACCGGCGAAAACGCGGCCCTGCCCGGGCTGGCCAGCGGCCTTGTCTATGCGGGGGCCACCCTGCGAACCATGCGCGCGGCCCCGGTGGTGATTCTGGTGCTGAACACCAACGCCGCCTCGCCCTTTGAGGCCGGAACCCCGGAGAGCCGCTTCATGGCCATGTACGACGATCTGGCCGTGGGGGCCGCCATGCAGAACCTGCTGATCCGCGCCGCCGAGCTGGGGCTGGGCACGCTGTGGATCGGCAACACCGGCTATGCCTATGAAGAACTGATCCGTTTTGTGGGCACCGAGCACCGGCTGGTGGGCGCGGTGGCTCTGGGCTGGCCGGACGAAGCCCCCAAGGCCCGCCCCCGCAAGCCGCTGGCGGACGTGATGGAATGGCGGGAGGAGTGAGGGGAAGGTTTCTTAAACCGCCTTGTAAGCTGCGCACTCTGCCCAAAGGCGGGGTGCGCTTTTTGTATGTTCTGCCAGTTTGGAAAAAACACACGACAAAACGACAAGATTCAAAAAACAACGGGAAAACTCACAAAAAATTAAAAAAGTGAAGCCCGAAACTGGGCACAATTTGCTTTTTTATGAAAGAAAATGGATTAACTTTATAAAGCAAATATTCCGCTTTTTATGGCGCAAAATACGGGTTGGCCTCTGTACAGGTTTCAAATCATATGGTATAGTAAGGGTGAACTTTTAAAATATTAAACTTATGGTGATCGAATTGGCCCCGGGCCGCGCATCCCGCAGGTCGGAATGTGCTTTCTCCGGCGGCCTTTCTGAAGATAAACGGAAGGGACCCTGCATGAAATTAAACTGGCTGAAGCATTGGAAACAGAACGGCTTGGTGGCGCTGGTCATTGTGCTGTTCAGTGAGCTTGGCCTGCATTTTGTCATCAGCGATTTCCGCATTTCGCTGGCTGTGGTGCTGTTCCCCTTCTTCCTGCTCACCATCAGCCGGGAAACCCCCGCCTGGGAGGTGGGCGCGGCAACCGGTGCGGCGGTGTGGGTGTTCCGTGCGCTGTACAGCACGGCCCGCGGCACCGTGCTGGCCAATGCGGCGCTGGCCAACCTGCCCGGCGGCCTGTATTACGTACTTTACGGCCTTCTGTTCGGGCTGATCGTGCGCCAGCGGTACGTCTACCATTATAATAAGCTCTGGTATCAGATCGCCCTGTGCGATTTTCTGGCCAACATCGGCGAGGTGCTGGCCCGGCTGGAACTGGAGGAGAGCCTCAACTTCTACCTGATTCTGGCGGTCATCGCCCTAGGCCGCGGTGTGCTGGCCATTGTGCTGCTGGCGATGTACGGCCGCTACCACGACCTTTTGACCCACTCCGAGCATGAAGAGCGGTATCAGCGGCTGTTTTTGATGAAAACCAGCCTGCGCACCGAACTGTATTTCATGCAGAAAAGCTGCGGCAACATCGAGGGCATTGTAAAAAATGCCTATACATTATATGAAAAGCTCAGTCTGCTGGACGTTCCCCCCGAGGTGAAAAAGCTGGCGCTGTACATTGCCTGTGACGTGCACGATGTGAAAAAGGACTATCTGCGCATCACCCAGGGCATTCAGACCCAGCTGGGCGAGGACGGGGAGGACACCCTGATGCGCTTTGCCGACCTGCTGCACATCCTGCGGGAATCCACCTACCGGATGCTGGAACAGGAAAAGCTGGACATCCGGCTGGACTTTGAGCATAGTGTGGACTTTATGACCCGCCACCACTACCTGCTGATGTCGGTGCTGCGGTGCCTGGTGAACAACTCCATCGAGGCCATCGCTTCGGCAGGGGTAAAACCCGGCAGCGTGGTGCGCATCCGGGCCGACCGGGTGGACGGCGATTACCTGCTTCAGGTGAGCGACAACGGCCCCGGCATTGCGCCGGATCAGCTGGACAAGGTGTTCCAGATGGGCTATTCCACAAAATTCGATTCCAAAACCGGCAACATTTACCGCGGCATGGGCCTGACCGGCGCGAAAATGTCGCTGGAAGAGCAGCTGGGCGGCAGCGTCTGGGTGGATTCCATCCAGAACGAGCGCACCACCTTCTGGGTGCGGGTGCCGGCGGCCAACTTGGCTGAAACCGCAAAGAAAGCAAAGGAGGACGAAGTACATTCATGATCCGGATCTACATTCTGGAAGACGATCCCTCCATCATCCACAACCTTACCCAGATCATCACCGGTGAGAAGCTGGGCATCATCTGCGGCGATTCCGCCGACGGTATGCCCTCCACCGCCGAAATTCTGGCCACCCGGCCGGATGTGATCATGCTGGATTTCTTTATGCCCCAGAGGGACGGCATCGAAGTGGTGACCGACCTGCGCGCCCAGGGCTGCACCGCCAAGTGCATCATGCTGAGCCAGGTGTCGGAAAAGACCCTCATCGGCAAGGCGTACAGCGCCGGAGTGGACTTCTTTATTTCCAAGCCCATCAACCTGCTGGAGGTGCGGGGCGTGATCCAAAACGCCTCCCGCCAGGTGGAAAACGAGCGCACGCTGGCCAACATCCGCAGTATGTTCAGCAATACAAGCAGTGCACAGCCTGCGCCTCCCAGCGACGAAACCCAGCGCCTGCGCCGGGTACAGAACGTGCTGGGTTCGCTGGGAATGTCCGGCGAGAAGGGCTCGGCCGACATTCTGAAGATGTGCGGCTATCTGTATGAGAACCATCTGACCGTGGCCCAGACCAGTGTGGGCCAGCTGTGCGAGGCCCTGTGCCCCACCCCCAAGAACATGGAGCAGCGGGCCCGCCGCGCAGTGGCGGCCGGCATGGTCAATCTGGCCCACATGGGCTGTGAGGATTTTACCAACGAGACCTTCTCCCGCTATTCCGGCAGTCTGTTCCCCTTTGAGGAGATCCGGGCGGAGATGGATCACATCCGCGGCCGCCGCACGGCCGGCGGCAAGGTCAGCCTGAAGAAGTTCCTGGACGGGCTGATGATCATCATGGAGGAGTAAGCGCTTCGATCAGAAGCGGCTTCCCCTTCAAAAAACACAAGCTTTTTCTACAAATCTTTGATAGATTGCGATGCGTGGTGCTCAAACGTTCAGCAATTGCGCAATGCATTCGAGAAAATCTGAAGCGTTTGCCGAAATGCACAGAAGAATTCGTTTCACGGCGTTGATTTTGTAGATTTTTGACAGACGCGCAGTACACTCTTCTCAACGGAACGGAAGGTGCAGAACCTTCCGGGTGTGAGAAATCTTGAGAGAAGAGGAGAGAATCGAATGTTTGAACTCAATCTGAACATGTACCATGCAACCGCTATTGCGGCATTGGTACTGTTGCTGGGCCGCTGGATCATCAAAAAGGTCCCCGCCCTCAACAACTACTGCATTCCTGCGCCCGTTGTGGGCGGCCTGGTGTACGCTCTGGTTCACCTGGCCCTGTACGCTGCCGGTGTGCTGACCATCAGCTTTGACGGCACTCTGCAGAGCTTCTTCATGACCGTGTTCTTCACCAGCGTTGGCTTCATGGCCAGCTTCAAGCTGCTGAAGAAAGGCGGCATTCAGGTTGTCATCTTCCTGGTGGTTGCCATTGTGCTGGTGGTCCTGCAGGATGTTCTGGGCACCGGGCTGGCCGCCGTGTTTGGGCTGGACCCCCGTCTGGGCCTGTGCATGGGCTCCATTCCTCTGGTCGGCGGCCATGGCACCTCCGGTTCCTTCGGCCCCATGATGGAAGATCTGGGCGTTGCCAGTGCGGCTACCGTGGCCATCGCCGCCGCGACCTACGGCCTGGTCTCCGGCAGCCTGATGGGCGGCCCTGTGGCCCGTGCCCGCATCAAAAAGCACAACCTGCATTCGGACGGCGGCACCATCAACCAGAGTGACAGCGAAGTGGTTACCACCCAGGCGGTCGAGAACGATCGCTTCCTGAACGCAGCCCTCTACTTTGCGCTGGCCATCGGCCTGGGCGCTGTGGTTTCCCAGTTCTTTCAGGACATCGGCCTGACCATGCCCAGCTACATTGGTGCCATGCTGGTTGCCGCCCTCATCCGCAACATCGTGGACGCCGCCCATGTGGAAGCTCCCATGATCGAGATCGACGCCCTGGGCAACCTGAGCCTGAGCCTGTTCCTGGCCATGGCTCTGATGGGCCTGAAGCTGTGGCAGCTGGTGGATCTGGCCATTCCCATGATCGTCATCCTGCTGGCGCAGACCGCAATGATGGCCGTTTACACCTACTTCGTGGTGTTCAACGTGATGGGCCGCGACTATGAGGCCGCCGTTATGTCCAGCGCCACCTGCGGTTTCGGCATGGGCGCTACCCCCAACGCCATGGCCAATATGCAGGCCGTGGCCAAGAACTACGGCCCCGCTCCCCGCGCCTTCTTCGTGGTGCCTCTGGTGGGCAGCCTGTTCATCGACTTCTTCAACAGCATGATCATCACGGCTTTCCTGAGCTTCCTGGGCTAAGGCCCTGCGGCTCGGTAAAGATACAACCGGGGCAGATGCCCCAAAGCCAGGGGCAGACGCCGGGCAACCGGCGCTCTGCCTGCGGCTTGTTCCAAAGAGCGAAAACCGTTCCATGATGCGGAAAAAATCCTCGTTTTTGAAGGAACACCCCCGGTGGAAGGTTTTCGACACTTTGTGAAGAATCCCCCCGAAACCATCGTCAAAAGCGCCAAAGGAGGCAGAGTAAAGCACAGCAAATTAGCCAAAGTTCTGGTAAAAACGGCAAAACAGCAAGATATGCGTGGTATTTTTTTGTAGGTTTTTGTTGCAGTTGCATTACACTCTAGGCATCGGGAGAAAGAGTGAGCTTCCTCCCTATGTGTGAGAAATCTTTAGAGAAAAGAGGAGAATGTAACTTGTTGGAAATCAATCTGAACATGTACCATGCAACCGCCATTGCGGCAATCGTGCTGCTGCTGGGCCGCTTCATCGTGAGCAAGGTCCCCCTGCTGCGCAACTACTGCATCCCCGCCCCCGTTGTGGGCGGCATCGTGTACGCTCTGGTTCACCTGGGCCTGTACGCTGCCGGAATTGCCACCATCAGCTTTGATGGCACCCTGCAGAGCTTCTTCATGACCGTGTTCTTCTGCAGCGTTGGCTTTATGGCCAGCTTCAAGCTGCTGAAGAAGGGCGGCATCCAGGTCGTCATCTTCCTGGTGGTCTCCATTGTGCTGGTCCTCCTGCAGGACGTGCTGGGCACCGGCATGGCCGCTGCCTTCGGTCTGGATCCTCGTCTGGGCCTGTGCATCGGTTCCATTCCCATGGTCGGCGGTCACGGTACCGCTGGTTCCTTCGGTCCCCTGATCGAGAACCTGGGCGTTACCGGTGCTGCTACTGTGGCCATCGCAGCTGCTACCTTCGGCCTGGTGGCCGGCAGCATGCTGGGCGGCCCCATCGCCAGCGCCCGCATCAAGAAGCATGGCCTGCATTCCACTGAGAATGCTGTGTCTCAGGACGACCAGCCGGTGGTCACCACCCAGGCCGTTGAGAACGACCGCTTCCTGAACGCTGCTCTGTACTTCGCCATTGCCATCGGCCTGGGCGCTGTTGTGTCCAAGTTCATCCAGGATGCCGGCCTGACCATGCCCAGCTACATCGGCGCCATGCTGGTGGCTGCGGTCATCCGCAACATCGTGGACGCTGCCCACATTGAAGCCCCTATGGTTGAGATCGACGCTCTGGGCAACCTGAGCCTGAGCCTGTTCCTGGCCATGGCCCTGATGGCCCTGAAGCTGTGGCAGCTGGCTGACCTGGCGATCCCCATGATCGTGATGCTGCTGGCTCAGACCGTCCTGATGGCGATCTTCACCTACTTCGTGGTGTTCAACATCATGGGCCGCGATTACGAGGCCGCCGTTTTCTCCAGCGCTACCTGCGGTTTCGGCATGGGCGCTACCCCCAATGCAATGGCCAACATGCAGGCCGTTGCCAATAAATATGGTCCCGCTCCCCGCGCCTTCTTCGTGGTGCCTCTGGTCGGCAGCCTGTTTATTGACTTCTTCAACAGCATGATCATCACGGCTTTCCTGTCCTTCCTGGGCTAAACCTCAGGGCGGATCGGTTAGTATAGTAAGCGGCTCTTGCCAGAGAGCCAAACCACCATCCCTCATTTTATTCTATTTTTTGATCCACGCCGAAACTGCGTGGGAAATCAGGAGGTAAGAAACAATGAACAAGTACATTGAGCGCGTGCTGGCCGAGACCAAGGCCAAGAATGCTCAGGAGCCCGAGTTCCTGCAGACTGTCGAAGAAGTTCTGAGCAGCCTGGAGCCCGTCATCGATCAGCATCCCGAGTACGAGGAAGCTGCGCTGCTGGAGCGTATGATCGAGCCTGAGCGCGTTATCGAGTTCCGCGTTGTTTGGGAAGACGACAACCACAAGCCCCATGTCAACCGTGGCTACCGCGTGCAGTACAACAGCGCCATCGGCCCCTTCAAGGGCGGCCTGCGCTTCCATCCCTCTGTCAACCTGTCTGTTGTGAAGTTCCTGGGCTTCGAGCAGACCTTCAAGGACAGCCTGACCGGCCTGCCCATGGGCGGCGCTAAGGGCGGTTCCGACTTCGATCCTCGCGGCAAGAGCGATCGCGAGATCATGCGCTTCTGCCAGGCCTTCATGCATGGCCTGTGGCAGTTCATCGGACCCGAGGTCGACTGCCCCGCTGGCGACCTGGGCGTGGGCGGCCGTGAGATCGGCTACCTGTACGGTGAGTATCGCCGCATTAAGTGCATGAGCGAGAACGTCGCTCTGAGCGGCAAGGGCCTGAGCTTCGGCGGTTCTCTGGTTCGTCCTGAGGCTACCGGTTTCGGCGCTGTGTACTACCTGGAGAGCGTGCTGCAGCACGAGAACGACACCATCAAGGGCAAGACCATTGCTGCCTCCGGCTTCGGCAATGTGTGCTGGGGCATCTGCACCAAGGCTGCTCAGCTGGGCGCCAAGGTCGTGACCCTGTCCGGCCCCGACGGCTACGTGTACGATCCCGAGGGCGTCTGCACCAAGGAGAAGATCGACTTCCTGCTGGAGATGCGTGCTTCCGGCCATGATAAGGTCCAGGATTACGCTGACAAGTTCGGCTGCCAGTTCGTGGCCGGCGAGAAGCCCTGGGGCGTCAAGGCTGACATCATCATGCCCGCTGCTACCCAGAACGATGTGAACATGGAGCAGGCTAAGAAGATCGTTGCCAACGGCATCAAGTACTACATCGAAGTTGCCAACATGCCCACCACCAACGATGCTCTGCGTTACCTGATGGATCAGAAGAACATGGTGGTTGCTCCTTCCAAGGCTGTCAACGCCGGCGGCGTGTCCGTGTCCGGTCTGGAGATGAGCCAGAACCAGGAGCATCTGTGCTGGACTGCTGAGGAAGTTGACACCAAGCTGCGTCAGATCATGAAGAACATCCATGATTCTTCCGCTGCTGCTGCTGAGCGCTACGGCCTGGGCTACAACCTGGTTGCCGGCGCCAACATCGTGGGCTTCCAGAAGGTTGCCGACGCCATGATGGCTCAGGGTTGGGTGTAATCGTTACACCAAAAATTGCCAAACTCAATAAGCTGGAACAGAGCGGGGGTTCATACCCCATAGGGTGATTGCCGGCACAAGCCGGACGAGCCCCCAGGCTCTCTTATCAGCCGGGGTGCCTTGTCCTGTTTCATGGGCAGAATGCACAGATTGGGGCAAGCGGATTTGGACAAAATCCCACATCTCTATTGTATTTTTTGCCGCAATCGGCGATAATAATTTTGCATTTGAGCTTGTTCTTGAAAAAGAATGAGACTGAAAACAGGCAAGCGGGCCTTCCCTGCCGTTTGGGGCGCAAAGCCTCAAGGCGGGAAGGACGTTCTGGATTGAACAAGCGCCGCGAGGAGGGCGTATGGGAAAAAAGGTGTTTTTGCTGCGGGACGCAGATGTTTCGGGCAAAAAATTGTTGTGGGATGCCGGGCTGGAAGTGGTTGTGGCCAAGGGCGCCGGAGAAAGCGCATGGATCGAGGAGATGCAGTGGGAGCAGCCCGCGGCCATTCTTACCAGGGCTGACCGGGTAAGCGCCGCGATGATGGATGCCTGCCCCGGCCTGAAGGCCATTGGCAAGCAGGGCATCGGGCTGGACTGCATTGATATGGACGTGGCCACCCAGCGGGGCATTCAGGTGGTGTACGCCCCCGTCAGCAACGTGAATGCGGCGGCGGAGCACACCATGTTCATGATTATGGCCTGCGCCCGGCGCTTTTCCTATGTGGACCGGGTGTTCCGGGGCGGCAACTTTGACGTGCGCTACGGGCTGCACAACACCTTTGAGCTGAGCGGCCGCACACTGGGGCTGATCGGCTGCGGCCATGTGGGCAGCCGGGTGGCCCAGAAGGCCAGCCTGGGCTTCGGCATGAAGGTCATCGGCTACGACCCCGCCATGGACCCGGAGGCCCCGCCCGCGGGCATTCGCCCTGCGGCGGACATCGAGGCGGTGTTCCGGCAGGCGGATGTGGTGAGCCTGCATCTGCCCAGCACGCCGGAGACCCGGAACCTGGTGGACAAGCACCTGCTGCGCATGATGAAGCCCACGGCCTCCTTCGTGAACATCTCCCGGGGCGACCTGGTGGTGGAAGAGGACCTGATCCAGGCGCTGGAAGAAGGCTGGATTGCCGGGGCGGCGCTGGATGTGTTCCGCACCGAGCCGCTGCCGCCGGACAGCCCGCTTCTGGCCCAGCCGGGGCTGTTTCTCACGCCGCACGTGGCGGCCGCCGTGGAACAGGCGGTGCAGGGCAGCTGCCGCGCTGCCTGCCAGGGTGTGGTGGAGGTGCTGACCGGCCAGCCGGTCACCTGGCCCGCCAATCACCCGCTGCCCGTTCAGGAGTGACCGACTGTGCAAATGCCGGCACCGGCCGGCGGTACGCTCGGTTGGCAAATTGAACAATACGGCCCAAACGGCCCTCTGCCCCACACCGGGGCGGGGGCCGTTTTTCTGTGTGCGGGCCGCAGCTGGGGCGCGGTCGATTTCCGGCGAAACAATGGAAAAAATATACGGGTGCGCACCGCAATACCTGTATTGTTTGTTGCAAGGCAAACGGGTGCGCGGCAGTGTTGTGAAAAAATCACAGCAACGCTTTACAGCACAAAAGCTGCGAATCTGCGCGAAAAATCCGCAATTTTGCGGGCGATTTGGCACTTTTACCCACAGATCCGGCGAAACTTTGCACAGAGTGCCAGCGCAGATTTGGCTGCAACATTGTTTTAAAAATTTTTAAAATGAGGGATTTTTTGGACAAATTTTATCTCCGTGAAAGTTTTATGAGAAAAATTCATAAATAAAAATAAGAAAAATTAGAAAAAGACTTTCGGGACATGGCCTCAAACACCCCTCAGCCCCGCTGAATTATTTGCACAAACGAGGAATATCCATTATAATAGCAGCATCAAGTGCATGTGGAATTCCCACAGAACATCAGAGAAAAGAGGGAGAAAAATTATGAAAAAGCATCTTGCGCTCTTGCTCGCCCTGACCATGACGGTCGGCGCGGCCCTCACCGGCTGCGGCGGCTCCGCCTCCAGCAGTGCGGCAGCCTCCTCTGAGGCCGGTTCTTCCGAGGCTTCTTCCGCGGCGGCCCCTGCCAGCGCGGAGACCCTGGTTCTGGGCACCGGCGGCACCACCGGCACCTATTACGCAGTAGGCGGTGTGATGCAGTCCGTTCTGAACCCGAAGCTGACCCTGTCTCAGCTGAACGTGACCTCCACCGGCGCTTCCAAGGCCAACATCCTGGACGTGGACGATGGCGTTTCTCAGCTGGCCACCGTGCAGAACGACGTGATGTACTACGCCGCCAACGGCACCGACCTGTTTGAGAGCGACGGCAAGTTCGATACCTTCAGCACCGTGGCCTGCCTGTACGCTGAGACCTGCCAGATCATCGCTTCGGCCGACTCCGGCATTAAGACCGTGGCCGACCTGAAGGGCAAGACCGTTTCCGTGGGCGATGCGGGCTCCGGCGTTGAGTTCAACGCCACCCAGATCCTGGCCGCTTACGGCATCGACATCAACAGCGACATCAAGAAGGTCAACGCCTCCTTCGGTGACTCCGCCGACTCCATTAAGGACGGCAAGATCGACGCCGCCTTCGTGACCGCCGGCGCCCCCACCACCGCCGTGGTTGACCTGGCCACCACCAAGGACATCGTGGTTATTCCCATTGACGACGAGCACGCTGCCCAGCTGATGAAGGACTACCCCTTCTACACCAAGAACACCATCCCCGCCGGTACTTACAACGGCCAGGATGAGGACGTTGCCACCGTGGCTGTGCAGGCGACCCTGATTGCCTCCAACGACGTGAGCGAGGATGCCATCTACGAGCTGACCAAGGCCCTGTTCGACAACCTGGATGAGCTGAAGACCGGCCATCCCAAGTTTGGCGAGCTGACCCTGGAGAACGCCATTGCCGGCGCTTCCGTGAAACTGCATCCCGGCGCTGCCAAGTACTACACCGAGCAGGGCCTGGACGTTTCCAAGATCAGCTGAACCACAGAGGCTAACCATTGAAACAACAGTCGAACCGACTGAAAAAGGCCGCCGCAATCCTGATTTTGGTCGTTGCGGCGGCCCTTTTAATCGGAATTTTTACACGGCCCGGCAGCCTGGTGCTGAAAAACGGCTCCACCGGCGAGGTGTACGCCCGCTACCCGATGCGGGAGGGCGAGGGCTTCAGCGTGGGGTTCATCCACTCGGTGAACAAAAGCCCGGTCACGGATGAGTACGAGATCCGGGATGGGCAGATCACCGTGGTGCGTACCATTTATTACGGCTTTGGCGCCGGGGTGCAGACCCAGATCGAGGAGGGGCAGACCCTGACCTATGGGGAGGACGGCTCCATGATCGTTTCCGGCTTTGACACCCCCATGCCGAACCTGCAGTACATTGTGGGAACGGTGAGCGACCACATCCTGACCGTGAACGGCGAGGAGATCAGCCTGCGCGACCTTTGCGGGCGCAATTCGCTGGTGCGCTTTGTGTACGAAGCGCCCTGGCCCCGGCGCTGATTCCCCGGCAATTAAAAAGACAGCCCACCCGGCGTTTGCCCGGCCCGGGCGGATGCGGAATATAGGGCAAATACTGCAACAAGGAGGAATTTGAGCATGGCGAACGAAGTGAAGGACGTCAACACTTCCCCGGCTTCCGGCGCTGTCGATGTGGGCACCGCGGCCGACGTGGATGAGATGATGAAAAAGTTCGACCGTGAGTCGAATACCCGGCACTGGACCGGAACCCCGAAGAAGATTATCCGCTACCTGCTCAGTGCGTTCACCGTATTTATGGTGTACATGAATATGTTTGCGGTTTGGGATGAACGCATCCGCCGCTGCCTGTTCATGGGCTTTATCTTCATTTTGGTTTTCCTGATGTACCCTGCCAAAAAGGGCGACAGCCGCGAAAACCACATCCCTTGGTATGACTGGATTCTGATGATCGTCGGCGCGGGAAGCTTCTTCTACTATGTGGTGAACTTCCGCACCATTGTGGACCACGCCACCCGCATCAGCCAGTTGGAGGTGGTCCTGGGCATTCTGGGCATTCTGATCCTGGTGGAATGCTGCCGCCGCGTGGTGGGCCTGCCCATCATCTGTGTGGCCAGCTGCTTTGTGATCTACGCCTTTGCCACCAGCACGCCCATCACCTATAAGGTGCTGCGGCGCATCATCTACAACCTGTTCTACACCACCACCGGCGTGATCGGCACCCCCGTGGGCGTCTGCTCCACCTTCATTGTACTGTTCATCGTGTTCGGCGCCTTCCTGGAGGCCACCGGCATTTCCGACTTCTTCATCCAGTGCGCCAACGCGCTGGCCGGCTGGGCAACCGGCGGCCCCGCCAAGGTGGCCGTTATCTCCAGCGCCCTGTGCGGCATGGTGTCCGGCTCTTCCGTGGGCAACACCGTGACCACCGGCTCCATCACCATTCCTCTGATGAAAAAAACCGGATATCCCGGTGAGTTTGCGGGCGCCGTTGAGGCGGCCGCCTCCACCGGCGGCCAGATCATGCCCCCCATTATGGGCGCGGCGGCCTTCCTGATGGCCGAATACTGCGATGTGCCCTATTCCGCCATTGTGGTGCGCGCCATTCTGCCCGCGTTCCTGTACTTCGGCGGCATCTTCCTGATGGTGCACTTCCGGGCAAGGCGCCTGGGCCTGAAGGGCCTGCCCCGTGAGGAGCTGCCCAAGTTCAAGAACCTGGTCAAGAAGATTTACCTGCTCATCCCCCTGGTTGCCCTGGTTTACATGATCATCACGGGCTACACCATGGCATTCTCCGCCATTGTAGCCACCGTGCTCTCCATCGCTGTGAGCATGATCAACAAAGAAAACCGCATGACTCCTTCCCGCTTTGTGGATGCGCTGGAGAACGGCGGTAAGAACACCCTGTCGGTGGCTGTGGCCTGCGCCATGGCGGGCATCATCGCCGGTGTGGTTACCATGACCGGCCTGGGCCAGATCTTCATCACCGCCATTGTGGGCATTGCGGGCAATACCCTCATCATTGCCCTGTTCCTCACCATGCTGTGCTGCATCCTGCTGGGCATGGGTGTGCCCACCACGGCCAACTACGTCATCATGGCCACCACCTGCGCGCCCATCCTGATCAACGGCATGGGCATGAACGTGATCGCGGCCAATATGTTCGTGTTCTACTTCGGCATCGTGGCCGACATCACGCCTCCCGTGGCCCTGGCGGCCTACGCGGGCGCGGCCATTGCCAAGTCCAACCCCATGAAGACCGCCTTCAACGCCAGCCGTCTGGCCATTGCGGCCTTCATCGTACCCTACATCTTCGCCTTCAACAACGCGATGCTGTTCATTGACACCAACGTGTTTGAGGTGGTGCAGGTGTGCCTGACCTCCTGCATTGGTATGTTCGGCATTGCCGCCGGCATTGAGGGTTATATGCTGAAGGAGATGAACCCGGTGCAGCGCATTCTGAGCGTGCTGGGCGGCCTGATGCTCATCTACCCCGGCACCATCACCGACGTGTGCGGTGTGCTGGTGGTCGTGCTGGTGGGCGTGTGGCAGCAGCTGCAGAAGAGAAAGGCCGCGGCGGTGTAACACCGGCGCGGGCTGACCGGGCTGCCTTTGCCAAGGCCCCACATCCCTGCTCCCTTCGGCGGGAAACGCCCGCCGCTCTCTGACCGACAAAGCGCTCCCTTTGAAGCCCAAACGCTTCGGAGGGGGCGCTTTGCCTTTGTGCGGGGCAAACCGTGGTGCGGAACGCGGCAAAGATGGAAGCTGCCGCTGTGCGGTTGAACTCTCGGCGCGTTTATAGTATACTGATACCAATTATCATGCCTTTTTATGGCCTGCCGGGCGCTGTGCCGGGCGGCTGTGTTTGCAGGATGCTTTTTAAGATAAAGGAGGACGCTTTTATGTCCAATACCGTACTGGTTACCGGCGCTGATGGCTTCATCGGCAGCCACCTCACTGAAGAACTGGTGAAAAAGGGCGAGAAGGTCAAGGCCTTCTGCTACTACAACTCCTTCGGCACCCTGGGCTGGATCGACACCCTGCCCAAGGAGATCCGCAGCGAGATCGAAGTGTTCATGGGCGACATCCGTGACCCCAACGGTGTGCGCTGCGCCATGGAAGGGCAGGACGTGGTGTACCATCTGGCTGCCCTCATCGCCATTCCCTTCAGCTACCACAGCCCCGACAGCTATGTGGACACCAACATTAAGGGCACCCTGAACGTGCTGAACGCGGCCCGGCAGGTGGGCACCAAGCGGCTGCTGGTCACCTCCACCAGCGAGGTGTACGGCACAGCCCAGTATGTGCCCATCGACGAAAAGCACCCCTACCAGGGCCAGAGCCCCTACTCCGCCACCAAGATCGGCGCCGACCGGCTGGCCGAGAGCTTCTACCGCAGCTTTGATCTGCCCGTGAGCATTGTGCGGCCCTTCAACACCTATGGCCCCCGGCAGAGCGCCCGGGCCGTGATTCCCACCATCATCACCCAGCTGCTCAGCGGCATGACCGAGATCAAGCTGGGCAGCCTGACCCCCACCCGGGACTTCAACTATGTGAAGGACACCGCCGCGGGCTTTATGGCCATTGCCGGCTGCGAGCAGGCCATCGGCCAGGAGATCAACATCGCTACCGGCGTGGAGCATTCCATCGGCGACCTGGCCAACGAGCTGATCGCCCAGATCAACCCCAACGCCCACATCGTCTGCGACGAAGAACGCCTGCGCCCCGAAAAGAGCGAGGTGAACCGCCTGCTGGGCGATTCCACCAAGCTGCGCGCCATGACCGGCTGGGCCCCTGCCTATACGTTTGAGCAGGGCCTGGCTGCCACCATCGAGTTCCTGCGGGGCAACCTGGACCGGTACAAGCCGGACCAGTACATGCTGTAAGCCTGGGCCCGAGGTGGTTTGCATGATGCAGAAGACAGCGGCCTTTGCCCGGCAGCAGCTGGCCCGCCCCGCCGTGCGGTGGGGGCTTGGGCTGGCCGCCCTGCTGTGCTGCGGGGCGGGGCTTGTGTATTACTGGCGGGTGTTCTATTATTTCGACCGCCTTTCCCCCAGCCTGCTCACCTGCCTGGTGTGCGGGCTGTTTGCCGTGTTGTGGCTGGCCATGCTTGGCCTGCGCCGCCTGCATTCGCTGGACAGCCGGGCCGCGGCCTGCATCCTGCTGTGCGGGGCGCTGTTCTGCTTTGCCAACCCGCCGCTGCAAACGCCGGACGAGCTGAGCCATTTCCTGCGCAGCTGGTCCATCAGCGAGGGCCACTTTGATTTTGACGCCGCCCGCACCTACCCGGAGGATGTGGCCCGCCTGGTGGACGCTTTTCCCGGCGCGTGGGTGAGTGCCCACACCAGCCAGGCCGCCGGTGTGGATGAGGACGGCAACCCCACGGTGTACTCCAGCCAGGGCTACGGCCTGAAGCAGCGGGGCGATGGCCCGGTGGAGAGCGTGGCCGACGGCTTTGCCGCCTACTTTGACAGAACCAGGGACGTGCAGCCGGTGGGCGAACCGCTGTTCTTTATGATTCTGCCCATGCTGCCCCAGGCGCTGGCGATTTTTGCGGCCCGCACGCTGGGCGGCTCGGCCTTGTGCTGCCTATATGCGGCGCGGCTGGCCAACCTGGCGGGTTATGCCTTCTGGTGCTGGCTGGCACTGAAAAACTGCAGGCGCTACAAGCCGGTGTTTCTGGCCATGATGCTGCTGCCGCTGAGCCTGTTTATGGCGGCCAGCTGCAGCTATGATGCCATGCTGCTGGGCTGCTACTATCTGGTGGCCAGCTTTTACTGCAAGGACGAGATCACCGACCGGGACGTGGGGCTGTTTTTGCTGGCCTTTGCGCTGGTCAACGTGGCCAAGCCCTACATCAACCTGCTGTGGCTGGCCCTGCCGCTGATTCTGCCCCGCTCCGCCTGGAAAACCCGGTGGAAGAAATGGCAGGTGGCGCTGGCGGGGCTGGCGCTGGCGCTGGCCGTCACCCGCTTTTTTGAGTGGTACGGCGTGGTGTTCCGGTACAATTACGGCGATTTCGGCCGGGTGAGCCAAGGGGCTGACCAGCTGCCCCAGCTGCTGTTTGTGCTGAAAAACCCGCTTCGGTATCTGGCCGTGATGCTGGGCACCCTGTATGAAAACAACTTCTTCATCGGCCAGCTGGGGGTGTTCGGTGCGCTGGATATGCCCATTCCCCTGCTGAATCTGGCCAGCCCGGCAGTGTTGGTGTTTGCAGCGGCCCTCTCGGCCCACGAGCGCAGCAGCCTGCGGCCGGTGCCGGCCATTGGGCTGGGGGCGCTGAGCCTGGTGTACATGGCGGGCGCGATGACCGCCCTGTACATTACCTGGACACCGGTGGGCATGGTGCGCATCATCGGCCTGCAGGCGCGGTATTTCCTGCCCAGCTTTCTGATGCTGTTTGTACTGGCGGCGGCCCTGCTGAGCCATGTGGTGGAGCCGCGCCTGAAGGGCGACGAGGCCCGCCCCGCCCGGCTGGCGCTGGCGCTGTGCACCGCGTTTGCGGTGGTGGGGGCTGTGCTGCTGGCCCAGCATTACTTCATCGGGCCGGTGTATCAGCTGCCGGCGTGATTCCGATGTTTGCACGCAACAACCGTTGATTCCGGAAAGGAGGCCCTGCGGCCCATGAGCGTTGTTTCTGTTTTTGAGGGGCTGTTTGCACTGGTGCTGACGGCACTGGCCAGCCTGGCGCTGGCCCGCCGCACCGGCCTCAATGCCGGGCTGTTTCCGCTGGGGCTGCTGGCGGGGGCAGGGGTGTGGCTTACCCTGTGGGGCATGGCCGGGCTTCTGCGCCCCGGCGGCTGGGCACTGTACGCCCTGGCGCTGGCGGGGGGCCAGGCTGCCCTGCTGAAGGGCCGGCGGGAGGAGAAGCTGCCCGCCCGCCTGCGCCGGAACGCGGCGGAACTTGGCCGCGAGGCCCAAAACGCCCCGGCGCTGGTGCTGTTCGTGCTGGCGGGGGCGGCGCTGTGGCTGTGGTTCGCGGTGAGCCGGCCGGTGTTCCTCCGGTGGGACGAGTTCAGCTTCTGGGGCACGGCCTGCAAGATGACCAAGGTGAACCACTGCCTGCACCCGGCCGCGCCGGGCAACCTCTCGGCCCGGGCCTACCTGCCGGGCATGATGGTGCTGAGCTATCTGTTCCAGTTTTTCAGCGCGGGCTTTACCGAGTGGGAGTGCCTGGCGGCCTACGATCTGCTGGCTTTGGCGGTGTTTGCCGCCTTTGGGGCCTTTGAAGGCCGCAAATGGTACCTGAGTGCCCTGGGTATGCTGGGGGCGGGGCTGCTGCCCTATTTCTTCCTGGCCCCGGGCGACACCCAGGCCGCCACCGTGTACCTGAACGCCATGGGCGACATCTATCTGGGCCTGACCTTCGGTGGGGCGCTGTGCCTGTATTACCGGGCGGGCACCCGGAAGGCCGGCCTGGTTCTGACGGCGCTGGCATTGGCCTTTTTGACCCTCATCAAGGACATGGGCTTTGCCTATGCCCTGATTGCGGCGGCGCTCATCTGCGCCGACCGGCTGTTTGCCCGGCAGAAGCCCACCCTGCCCGCGCTGGGGCGCACGGTGGGGCTGGGCGCGGCCCTTTGCGTGCCGGTGCTGGCGCTGTTTTTGGGCTGGAACCGCTATGTGCTTACCGCCGCCGGCATTGACAAGAGCGCCGGTGTGGGCGCGGCGGGCAGCCAGGTGAGCTATTTCGGAATGCTTACCGACGGCGCGCTGCAGTTCTTCGGCCGGGGCGACCCGGCCCGGGCGGAGAAGTTCGGCCAAGTGAAGGCGGCCATGACGGCGGCCTTTGCCGGCACGCCCCTGTGCCTTGTGGGTGGGGCAGCGGCAGCGCTGGCGCTGTGCCTGGCGGTGCTGGTGTTTGCCGCGGTGTGCGGCAAGGGGCCGAGCCGGGCGAGGGCCGTGTGGCTGGCCGTGGGCGGCGGCGCCTGCTTTGCGGCCTTCTGGCTGTTTCACCTGCTGCTGTACGTGTACAGCTTTTCGGATAAGGAGGCCGCGCTGCTCAAGGATTACGACCGGTACATCAGCCCCTATTTTCTGGGCTGGCTGCTGGCGGGCCTGTGCCTGCTGGCGCTGGAGGCCGAGCGGGGCGAGCGCCATCGGCTGGCCGCGGGGGCGGCCGGTGTGGGCGTGATCGGCCTGGCGGCCCTGGTGGGGCTGCGGGGCCTGCCCGCCGCGGGCTTCTGGCACGTGAACCCCACCGACGCCGCGGTGCGCCAGGACGTGGCCCAGCGGGCCGCGCTGGTGAACCCGTATCTGAACTGGGACGATCAGGTGCTGCTCATCAGCCAGGGAGACGACGCCACCCGCTGGTATTATTACGGCTACGAGCTGAACGCCCAGCTGGCCTACGGCTTCGGCGGCTTCGGCTATGAAGAGGGGGCCAACAACTGGGTGTCCACCTTCATGAGCCTGGTCACCCCCAAGCACGACCCCTGGAACGAGGAATTTTACGGCTTCCAGAAGGAGTATCCCTACACGGCCGAGTGCAGCCAGGACGATCTGGTAAATTTCCTGCGGCAGAAGGGCTACGGCTACGTGTTGCTGGACCAGAGCGACAAATACATCTATTACGAGCTGGGAAGCCTGTTTGACGGGCCGATTCCCATTGACCGGGCCGACGCCGCGTACCTGTTCCGGGTGGTGGACGACGGCACGACCATGACCTTTGAACCGGTGGGGGAGGTGCAGTATGTTCCGCAGAACGATTAAGCGGCTGGCTGCCCTGTATCTGGCGGCCGTGGTGCTGTTTTTGCTGAGCTGCGGCGTGGGCTGTGCCCGCGGCGCCTATTACCGGGGCAGGGGTCTGGCGGAGCACCGCACCCTCACGGCCCAGAACGTGACCTACCAGAGCATCCGCCCCTACGACACGGACATTCCCGAGGGAGAGACCTGGTTCGTCTCCACCGACACCGACCCCCAGCTTTTGTGGGAGGGGGACGCCTGGGTGGAGCGGGTGGTGCTGCACGTGCAGCAGCACAAGCCTGCCACCGGGGTGGAACTGTATTACCGTGCCCCCGGGCAGACGGAATTTGACACGCGGCACGTGGTGTACGGCGTGCCGGACGGCAGCGGCGGCTATGTGTTTGACCTGCGCGGGCAGCACGTGAGCGGCCTGCGCATCGACCCGGACAGTGTGGGCGGCGTGCTGACCAAATTTGACGGAGTGGAGTTGAACGCCCCCCGCCCCGGGTGGAAGGCCTTTGTGCCCACCGGGGCCGAGGGCGTGCTTCTGGCGCTGGCCCCCCTGACCCTGGCGGCCTTGTGGGCCTGGGGCGAGGAACTGATGGCCGGGCGGCGGCCGAAGCTGCGATAAGGAGGTGCCCATGGCACTGGAATTTGCCTGTTTTGATGTGGTGTTGGCCTTTGCGGCCCTGTTTGGCCTTGCGGCCTTTTTCACCCTGCGGTGCCGGGTACACAGCGCCCTCAGCCCGCTGGTCAGCCTGTGCAGCGTCAGCCTGGTGCTGGCGGCGGCGGGCGTGGCCGGGGTGCTGCGCCCGGCGGTGTGGGCGGTGTATCTTGTGTGCTTTATGCTGGGGGCGGCCTCGCTGTGGCAGAAGCGGCAGGACTGGAAGGCCCTGTGCACCCCCGGTGCGGTGCTGTTCTGGGCGATGAGCGCCGCCTTTGCGGTGTATTTTGCCCTGCGCCAGCCCTTGTTTACCGATTTTGACGAGATGAGCTTCTGGGGCACCGCCGCAAAGCTCACCCATGAAACCGGCGGCCTGTATACGGTGGCCCCGGTGTCCTGGCCGTGGCAGGCCACCCAGTCGCCCTGCCTGATCACGCTGGGGTACTTTGTGCAGGCGTTGGGCCGCTACGGCGACTGGAAGGTATACCTGGCTTACGATATGCTGGCCTTCGCCTGCTTTGCGGCCCTGCTGGGCCGGGTGGAGTGGAAGCAGTACCGGCTGGCCGTGCCGCTGGCGGCGGTGTGCTGGTGTGTGCCCTATTTCTTCACCACCTACAACCACACCATTTTTCTCAGCACGGTGTATCTTTCCGCCTACGGCGACATCCCCTCCGGCCTGGTGCTGGGGGGCACGGTGGCCCTGTGGCTGGCCTTGCGGGAGGGCGAAGGCCCCCGCTGGCCGGTGCTGCCGGTGCTGGCCTTCTCGGCCCTCATCAAGAGCAACACCTTTGTGCTGGCACTGGCGGCGGCTGGGCTGGTGGCGGCCGACTGGCTGCTGACCCCCGGCACCACCCCCTGGAAGCAGGGCCTTGTGCGGCGCATCGGCTTTGCGGCGGCCTGCTTTGCGGCCCCGCTGGCGGCCTATCGGGGCTGGGGACAGTACACCCTGGCGCTGGCGCTGAAAAACGCCGAGAGCGGCGGCATGGGCGAAACCAGCCCCGACGTGGTGACGGTGGCCATCAACGGCATCCGGATGATTCTGGGCCTGCCGGTGGGCGACTACTATGAGGCCCGCCGAAGCCAGTTCTACACCGCCTGCAGCGATATGCTGCACCAGTATCTGACCAGCGACGGCACCCTTTCCATGATCGGGCAGGGCGTGGTGGTCACGGGGCTGATTCTGGCGCTGTTCTTTGCGGCCTGGCTGGTGGCCGGGCAGCGGGGGCTGCGGGTGCGCATCGGGCTGTTTGCCCTGTTCAGTACCCTGTGCTTTCTGGGCTACAACCTGATGCTGGCCCTCAGCTACGGGTTTATCTTCAAGCCCTTCCAGGCCGAGCGGCTGGAGGATTACAATCGGTATGTGTACACCTATTACATCGGCTGGTTCCTCATTGCGTTGGCACTGGTGGGGCTGGCGCTGCGCCACGCCCCCCGGCTGGATCTGCTGCGCCACGCCCCCCGGCTGGATCTGCTGGGCCACGCGGGTGTGCTGGCGCTGGCGGCGGTGATGCTGCTGCGGGTGAACCAGATGGTGCTGCCCCAGCTGAGCGTGCTGGGCTTTTCGGACGCGGAGTTTGCCGACCGGCAGATTCAGCAGAGCCGGGCCGAGGCCGTGGCCGCGGTGACGGACGGTGCGCGGCTGTTCTATGTGTACCAGGGAGACAACGGCCTGCACTGGTTCACGGCTACCTATGATTTCTATCCTCAAATCGTAGATTATTCCGGCAACGGCGGCGGAACCTTCGGGCTGGAGAGCCTGCGCCCCGGCGAGGACACGGTGGAGGGCTACTACTTCCACCCCTACACCGAGGCGGCCTTTGCTGCGCTGGTGGAGAGCACCGGCTGCGAGTATCTGTATCTGGATAAGGTGGACGACCTGTTCCGGGAGAGCTACGGCGGGCTGTTCAGCGACGGGCTGGCCGCCGCCGAGCAGGGCGAGACGCTGGTGTATCATGTGGACAGCCTGGGCCATTACAGCCCGGTGGAAATGGAGGTGCCCTGATGAGCAAGCTTCGGAAGATCAAGGCCCCCATTCCCTTGCTGTGCTACGGGGTCTGCCTGATCGGCTTTCTGGCGGTGTGCCTGTGGCACTTTGCAGGCGACAGTCTGGCCCGCGCCAACGGCCGCCTGGCCGAGGCGCAGATGACCGCCGCTGACTTTGTGCTGGCCGGGCTGGAGCAGCAGACGGACGGCACCCTTGTGACCCTGGACGGCGACCCCCAGATGATCTGGGAAAACCCGGACGGCCGGGTCGTGCGCACCCTTCGGGTGGAGGCCGGCTACTCGGACGAGCCGCGGGAGGTGTGCCTGTACTACACCAACCGGGCAGGGGAGGATTTCAGCCAGGACAAGCGGGTGTTCCCCCAAAAGCAGGCGGACGGAAGCTACCGCTACACCCTGCCCTACGGGGCCATTGCGTCCCTTCGGCTGGACCCCTGCAGCCCGGACGTGAACAAGAGCATTGCCATCGCCCTGGGGGTGGTGACCATGAACGAGCCGGCGGGCGCGGGCAGCTGCTTTGTGCCCAGCTGGTACCAGTGCTTCTGCCTGATCCTCTACCCCGGCCTGGCTGCGGCGGCCCTTTCGCTGGCCCGGCAGGCTTGGAAAAAACGACGGTGAGCGGCGCACCCGCGGCGGCCTGCGGCGGGCGCAGCGCCCCCCGTTTGCGGGGCGAGGCTTTAACCTGTCAAAGAAGTTGCACAAAAATCCGGAAAAATTACAAATTGTTTACCAGCTCTGCCCGAAAATGCGGTACAATAAGGGCATGACGCAGGATGCCCGGCGGGGTGGGCCGGGCCAGTCAACAAGCACAAGAAAGAAGGTTTGTACATATGGCGAGCTTTATTCCCCTGTCCGTGCCCAACTTTCAGGGCAATGAAAAGGAATATGTGAACGAAGCGGTGGTCAGCGAATGGGTGTCCACCGGCGGCAGCAAGGTGGGCGACTTTGAGAACGCCATCGCGCACTATGTGGGAATGCCCCGGGCCGTGGCCTGCAACAGCGGCTCCTCCGGCCTGCATCTGGCCGCCATGGTGGCGGGCCTGGGCAAGGGCGACGAGGTTCTGGTGCCCACCCTGACCTTCATCGCGGCGGTGAACCCCACCACCCGCTATGTGGGGGCCGAGCCGGTGTTCATCGGCTGTGACGACAGCCTGTGCATGGACCCCGCCGCCGCCGAGCGGTTCTGCGCCGAACGGTGCGAATTGCAGGGTGAGCGTCTGATCGACAAGGCAACCGGCGCCCATGTGAAGGCCATTGTGGTGGTGCACGTGTTCGGCAACATGGCCGATATGCCGGCGTTTCTGGCGCTGGCCGAGAAGTACCACCTGATTCTGATTGAGGACGCCACCGAGGCGCTGGGCACCCATTACACCGAAGGCCCCCTGAAGGGCAAGTTCGCCGGCACCATCGGCGATGTGGGCGTGTACAGCTTCAACGGCAACAAGATCATCACCACCGGCGCGGGCGGCATGGTGGTTTCCAACCATCCTGACTGGGCCGAGCACGCAAAGCATCTTTCTACCCAGGCCAAGGCGGATGAGCTGCAGTTTTTGCACGATGAGGTGGGCTACAACTACCGCATGACCAACCTGCAGGCGGCCCTGGGCCTGGCCCAGATCGAGGAGCTGGAGGGCTTCATTGCCCACAAGCACGCCATGTGGCAGATGTACAAGGACGCGCTGGACGGCAAAAACGGCTACCGCATTCTGGACTTTGACGAGAACGGCGTGCGCCCCAACAAGTGGTTCTACAGCCTGTATCTGGAGGACGACCGCCACGACCGGGACAGCCTGATTGCGGCCCTGCAGAAGGAAAAGATCCAGACCCGCCCGGTGTGGGCCCTGATCCATGAGCAGGCCGATTACCCCGGCAGCCAGGCCTATGGGCTGGAAAAGGCCGAGGAGTACCGCAAGCGCATTGTGAACCTGCCCTGCTCCACCAACCTGACGCGGGAAGATTGCCAGCGGGTGATCGACCTGCTGCTGAGTCTGTGAGCGCCCCGGCAGCGGCCAGCCAGCCCTTGCAGCTGGATGCTTTGTGCATCAGCGAAGAGATCACCGTGCTGGATACCATGAAGAAGCTGGACGAGACCGGCCAGCGCATCCTGTTCATCGTCAGCGAGGAAAAGGTGCTGCGGGGCGTTGTGACCGACGGCGACCTGCGCAAGCACATTCTGCGGGGCGGCGGGTTGGAAGACCCGGTGAAAAACGCCGTGAACTACCACCCCAAGAGCCTGCCTTTGAGCCGCCGCGGCGAGGCGAAGGCCCTGATGCAGAAATACACCATCGACGCGGTGCCCCTGGTGGACCAGAAGGGCCGCCTGACCGATGTGGTGTTTGCCCAGGGCGTGAACCTGGACAACCGCCGTCAGGCCGGGCTGCCGGTGGTCATCATGGCGGGCGGGCTGGGCACCCGGCTGTATCCCTATACCAAGATCCTGCCCAAGCCCCTGATCCCCGTGGGGGAGATGCCCATTCTGGAGCACATCATCCACCGTTTCCGGGGCTTCGGCTGCACCGACTTCCGCCTGGTGGTGAACTACAAAAAAGGCATGATCAAATCCTATTTCAACGAGTTGGAAAAGGACTACACCGTGCAGTATGTGGAGGAGGAGCAGCCGCTGGGTACCGGCGGCGGGCTGTGCCTGCTGAAGGGCCAGATCGACTCCACCTTCTTCCTGTCCAACTGCGACATTCTCATTGACGCCGACTTCGGCGACATTTACAACCACCACAAGGCCCAGGGCAACGTGATCACCATGGTGTGCGCCTTCAAGCACTTTACCGTGCCCTACGGCGTGATCGAGCTGGGCGAAGGCGGCGAGATTCAGGCCATGCGGGAAAAGCCGGAGATGAACTTCCTTACCAACACCGGCGTGTATGTGGTGGAGCCGGAGGTCATTCGGGACCTGGAGGACGGCAAGAAGCAGGGCTTCACCGACATCATCGACAAATACCGGGCCATGGGCCGCCGGGTGGGGGTGTACCCCATCAGCGAGAGCAGCTGGATGGACATGGGCCAGATCGAAGAGCTGGATGCCATGCGCCGCCGCCTGGAGAGCCAGAGCCAGACCTGAGCGCCGGAATAAGCAACGGCCCCGGCGGGGCAGAATCAACCATGCGGCACAACGGGCCGACGGGCGGGCGAGCCGATTCCCGGCCGGCGGCCTTTTGTCTGCCCGGACGCATTTTGAAAAAACGTATAAGGAGCAACCATCATGTCTGTTTATATTGTGGCAGAGGCGGGTGTGAACCACAACGGCAGCCTGGAAATGGCCAAGGAGCTGGCGCGGGTGGCCAAGAAGTGCGGCGCCGATGCGGTGAAGTACCAGACCGCCGTGCCCGAGCTGGTGATCAGCAAGTTTGCCCAGAAGGCCGAATACCAGAAAAAAACCACCGGCGAGCAGGAGAGCCAGCTGGAAATGGTGCGCAGACTGCACTTTGATTTTGCGGCCCACAAAGAGCTGAAGGAGTACTGCGATTCCATCGGCATTCAGTACCTCTCCGCCCCCTTTGACATTCCCAGCGTGGAGTTTCTGGGTTCGCTGAAGCTGCCCTGGATGAAGGTGCCCAGCGGCGAGATCACCAACCTGCCCTATCTGGAAGCGGTGGGCCGCACCAAAACCCCGGTCATCCTCTCCACGGGCATGAGCATCCTCAGCGAGGTGGAGGACGCCCTCACCATTCTGGAGGACTCGGGCTGCCCCGGCGTGGTGCTGCTGCACTGCAACACCGAGTACCCCACCCCCTATGAGGACGCAAACCTGGGAGCCATGCTGGATCTGGCGGACCAGTTCGGCCTGCCGGTGGGCCTTTCGGACCACACCACCGGCTGGGAGTGCGACGTGGCCGCCGCGGCCCTGGGCGCTGTGGTGATCGAAAAGCACTTTACGCTGGACAAGAACCTGCCCGGCCCCGACCAGAAGGCCAGCCTGAACCCGGAGGAGCTGCGGGCCATGGTGCAGGCAGTGCGCCGCATTGAGGTGGCCATGGGCAGCGGCAAAAAGCAGGTAAGCCCCAGCGAGGCCAAGAACAAGGCCGTTGCCCGCAAGAGCATTGTGGCGGCGCGGCCCATCAAAAAGGGCGAGGTGTTCACCGCCGAAAACCTGACCACCAAGCGCCCCGGCGACGGGGTAAGCCCCATGCGCTGGTATGAGGTGCTGGGCACCGAGGCGGCATTTGATTTTGAGGAGGACGAGCCGATCCGTCTGCGCTGAGCGGGCGGAACAAAACGGACGAGAAGGGGTATGGCGATGACGGTAATCGGCCAATGGGCCGTCTGGCTGGTGCTGGTGTTTGCGCTGGCCGCACTGATGAATAAAAAACCGGTGGAGACCGCTGCCCCGGCGGCTTTCTTTGTCATTTTGCTGCTGTATCTGGGCGGGCTGCTGGGCAACCTGCTCATCGGTATGGGGCTGGTGTGGCTGTGTGCCGGGGCCGGGGCGGTGTATCTGGCGGTCAGCTGGGCCTCGCCCGCCGGGCCGGATGGCAGCGGCAACAAAAAGCGGTTGGCCCGCCGCTGGGGCTGGGCACTGGGCGGCTTTGCCCTGATTGGGGTCTGGCTGCTGTGCCTGGCCTGGGGCCGCCGCCTGAGCGCCTGGGACGATCTGAGCCACTGGGGCCTGGCGGTGAAGAACATGATCACGCTGGACAAGCACCACTGCGTGCTGCCCTCCACCACCACCTTCCGGGGCTATCCCCCGGCCAGCAGCCTGTTTGAGTACTTCTTTGCCCGCTTTGCCGGGCAGCAGTGGGAGGCGGCCGCTGTGTTTGGGCTGGATGTGCTGATGACCAGCTGCCTGCTGCCGGCCCTGCGCTGCGCCAGCCGCCGCCAGTGGTGGAAGACCCTGCTGCTGGGGGGCGCGCTGCTGGCGTTCCCGGTGGTGTTCTACGAGCGGGTGTACACCATTGTGTACGTGGATATGCTGCTGGCCCTGCTGACGGCCTATCTGATCTTTACGGCCCTGCACACCGACCGGCTGGATCAGGGCGACCTGATCAGCCTGTGCCTTGGTGCGGGCACTCTGACGCTGGTTAAGGAGACCGGCCTGGCCATGCTGGGCTTTGCCCTGGCGGTGATTCTGGTTGTGCGGCTGACCCGGGACGGGCGGCCCAAAAACCGGGCGGCCTGGCTGCGCCTGCTGGCGGTGCCGGTGGCCATGCTGCTGTTCGGCCTGCTGCTGCGCCAGAGCTGGGTGATGTACCGCACCCTGTACGGCAGCCCCGACGCCTGGGTGATGCCGGACATCTCGCCGGAAGAGGGCTGGGCCGACCTGCTGGAGGAGCTGGGCGACGCGGATTCGCCTTATACCCAGTGCCTGCACAACTTCTGCAAGCTGCTGTTCGGCTCCAAGCGCTATTATCTGTGGGGCGCGGGCATCGGCACGGTGTATTTTTACTGGGGCAAGCGCAGCGGCCGCAAAAAGCCGGCCATCGCAGCTGCGGTTGCCCTGTGGGTGGGCTTCGGCATCTATGCGGCCAGCCTGCTGTATCTGTACCTGTACAGCGGCTTCGGGGCAGACCCCAACGTGCCCAGCATGGAGCGGTATCTCTACACCTATCTGGCGGCGGGGTGGTTCAGCGGGGCCATGCTGCTGGCCAACCTGAGTCTGGCGGCCCCTACCCCCCGCAATAAGAAAAAGAACGCGGGCCCGCCGGTGTTTCTGGCGGTGTGCTTTGCGGCTTCCGCCCTGCTTCTGCGGGACCCCTACTACGTCCGCGCGCTGGTGCCGCCCTTCTGCTTTGACGCCACCCAGCGCTTCAATGCGGATCGGGCCTTCTCCCAGCCGGCCACCGGCCTGGAGGCGGCGTTGGACATGGACCCGAACAGCGACCGGGTGTGCCTGGTTCTGGGCCAGGGCGTGAGCGAATGGGGCGGCGACTACGACCGGCTTGCCCTGGCGCTGGAGTTTGCCCCCATCGGCAACTGGACGGCCGGCGGCATCGACAGCTGGACGACCGGCGGCTACGACAATGCCCAGCAGTGGGCCTCGGCACTGGCGGGCAGCACCTATCTGTATCTGTGCCGCGCGCCGGAAAATTTCACTGCCACGGCGGGCAGCCTGTTTGACGGCCCGATTCTGGAGGATACCCTGTACCGGGTGGAGCATACGGACGGGGACGTGCGCCTGGCCTTGGCGCAGCCCTGAGCGCGGGGCGGCAGCCCGAAGGAGGGCCTATGGAAACGAAGAAGAAAACGCTGGCGATCGTCACCGGCACCCGGGCGGAGTACGGCCTGCTTCGGCCGGTGATCCGCCGCCTGACCCGGCGGGATAACCTGAACGCGGCGCTGCTGGTCACCGGGGCGCATCTGGCCCCGGAATACGGCAGCACCGTGAGGGAAATCGAGGCGGACGGCGTGCCCATTGCCGCCCGCATTCCCATCCTCACCGGCGAGACCGGCCCGCTGGCCACCGCCCATGCGGTGTGCCGCGCGCTGGAAGGCTTTGCGGCCTGGTTTGAACAAAACCGCCCCGACGGGGTGCTGGTTCTGGGCGACCGGTACGAGATTTTTGCGGCGGCCCAGGCGGCAGCCATGCAGCGGGTGCCGGTGGCCCACATCAGCGGCGGCGACGTGACGCTGGGCGCGGCGGACGAATACTACCGCCACTGCATCACCAAGATCGCCGCGCTGCACTTCCCCAGCTGCGACGAATACGCGGCCCGGGTCATCCGCATGGGGGAAGCCCCCGAAACCGTCTACCAGCTGGGCGGCCTGGGGGACGAAAACCTGCGCACGCTGCCCACCCTGAGCCGGGCGCAGCTGCTGGAAAACCTGGGCCTGACGGCCTGGGGCGAGCAGCCCTTTGCGCTGGTGACCTTCCACCCGGAAACGGCGGGCGGCGCAGACCCCATGGCCCAGATGCAGGCCCTGCTGGCGGCCATGGACCGCACGGAGGGGCTGCACTGGCTCATTACCAAATCCAACGCGGACGCAGGCGGCCGGGACATCAACGCCCTGTGGGACGAATGGGCGGCCGCCCGGCCGGACAAGGCTGCGGCCTTCACCAGCCTGGGGGTGGTGCGGTATGTGTCCGCCCTGCGGGCCTGCGCGCTGGTGGCGGGCAACTCCTCCAGCGGCGTGGTGGAAACCCCCACCTTCGGGGTGCCCACGGTGAACATCGGCCAGCGGCAGGCGGGGCGCATTGTGTGCGGCAACGTGCTGTGCTGCCCGGCCGAAGAGGCGGCCATTGCCGGGGCGCTGGCCACGGCCCGCAGCCCGGAATTTGCGGCGAAGGCCCGCACGGCCCGCAGCCCCTACAACGGCGGGCCGACCAGCCTGCGCATGGCCCGGGTGCTGGAGGCCTGGCTGAACAGCCCCACCCTGGGCGTGCCGAAACGCTTCTACGACGGGCCGGTGCCGGAGCACTGGAAAAACCCTGCCGAGCCGGCTGAAGAGCAAAAGCAGGCGTGAGAAAAAATTCTCGCAGGCGCCAAGCTGCATAAATTCATAAATATGCAGAACCGAAAATACGGCGTGTATAACGTGTGGGCGCGCTGCAAATCACAGGCATATCTACACGCATACGCGCAAAAAGCGGGCGGGCCAGGCAGAAACGCCGCCCCCCAAAAAACACCAACAGAAGGGAAAACGGATATGAAACTTTTGATCGTGGGCCTGGGCAGCATGGGCAAACGCCGCGCCCGGCTGGCCAAGGGCATTGACGCTTCTATTGAGCTGTGCGGCGTGGACCTGAGCGAGGAGCGCCGCACCGGCGAGGAGGTACGGCGGCTGGGCATCGACGCCTATCCGGACATTCCCTCGGCGGTGGCGGCCCGGCACCCGGACGCGGCGCTGGTGTGCACCGCCCCCATCACCCACAGCGGCATCATCGGCCAGCTGCTGGACGAGGGCCTGCCCGTGTTCACCGAGCTGAATCTGGTGAGCGACGGCTACGCCGAAAACATGGCCAAGGCCAAGGCCAAGGGGCTGCCGCTGTTCCTGTCCAGCACCATGCTGTACCGGGGCGAGACCCAATACATCAAGCAGCAGGTGGCCCAGTTCAAAAAGCCGGTGAACTACATCTACCACATCGGCCAGTACCTGCCCGACTGGCACCCCTGGGAGAACTACAAGAACTTCTTTGTGGGCGACAAGCGCACCAGCGGCGTGCGGGAGATCTTCGGCATTGATCTGCCCTGGCTGCTGGACGCCTTCGGCCCGGTGAAGAGCGTGTATGTGGAAAAGGACAAGCTCAGCGACCTGGAGCTGCCCTATCCGGACAGCTGGTTTGTCACCCTGCGCCACGAAAACGGCACCAAGGGCTTTTTGGCCGCCGATGTGGTCAGCCCCAAGGCCGTGCGCAACTTCGAGTGCTTCGGCGAGGGCCTGCACCTGTTCTGGGAGGGCAGCCCTTCCAGCCTGTACCACTTTGACCACGCCACCGGCCGGAAGAACCCGGTGTGCACCTACCAGACCGTGGAGCACGACAGCCGGTACAGCGACAACATTGTGGAAAACGCCTACGTGGATGAGCTGACCAACTTCTTCGGGGTGCTGAATGGCACCCAGCAGCCCCGATACAGCTTTGAAAAGGACCAGGCCACCATTGAGCTGATCGAGCGCATCGAGCGCTTTTGAAACGGGAGGAACACCGTGAAAGCACTGTTCATCGGGCTGGGGTCCATCGGTACCCGGCATTTGCAGAACCTGACGGCTCTGTGTGAGAAAAAGGGCATTCCCCTTCAGGCGGACGCCCTGCGCAGCGGCAGCCGCCCCCTGCGCCCCGGCGCGGCCGAGCTGCTGCACGCCCAGTACACCGCCTGGGCCGCTCTGGGCGAGTACGACCTGGCCTTCATCACCAACCCCACCCACCTGCACGCCGAGGCCATTCAAAAGCTGGCGGGCCGGGCAAAGGCCCTGTTCATCGAAAAGCCCATCTTTGAGGCCACCGGCTACGACCTGGCGGCCCTGGGGCTGGGCAAGCACCAGAAGGCCTATGTGGCGGCCCCCATGCGCTGGTGCGGCACCATGCTGGCCCTGAAAGAAGAGCTGCCCCGGCTGAAGCCCTACTCGGCCCGGGTGATCTGCTCCTCCTACCTGCCGGACTGGCGGCCCGGGGTGGACTACCGCACCGTGTACTCGGCCCACCGGGAGATGGGCGGCGGCGTGACCATTGATCTGATCCACGAGTGGGACTACCTGGTGGAGCTGTTCGGCGTGCCCAGCCAGGTGTACAACCTGAAGGGGACCTTCAGCCATCTGGAGATCGATTCGGACGATCTGTCCGTTTACATTGCCCGGTATCCGGGCCTGCTGGCCGAGGTGCATCTGGATTACTTCGGCCGCACCTACCGGCGGAGCATCGAGCTGTTCTGCAAGAACGGCACCGTCACTGCCGATTTCGGCGCAGGCACCCTCACGCTGGAGGACGGCACCGTGCGCCGCTATGAGGAGCCGGTGAACCGCCGCTATGAGCGGGAGATGGAATATTTCGTGGACTATGCTCGGAACGGCACCGGCGAGAGTGTGAACCCGCCCCGCACGGCGCTGGAGGTGCTGGCCCTGACCCAGGGCGAAACGCTGGGCTGAGCGAACCGAATGCAAGGAGGAAATCATCGGATGAAAAAATTGCTGATTACCGTATGCGGCCGGGCCGGCAGCAAGGGCTTTAAGAACAAGAACCTGAAAACCTTCTGCGGAAAACCGCTGGTGTATTATTCGCTGGCCGCGGCGGGGCTGTTCCTGGCGGCCCACCCGGAGGTAAAGGCGGACATTGCCCTGAACACCGACAGCGCCGATCTGGCCAAACTGGTGGCGGATAAGTACCCCGAGGTGACCTTCCTGCCCCGGTGCGAGGAGCTGGGCGGCGATACCGTGCCCAAGATGGCCGTCATTCAGGACAGCCTGGCCCGCATGGAAGAAAAGAACGGCTGCAAGTACGATTATGTGATGGATCTGGACATCACCAGCCCCCTGCGCACCGCCGAGGACCTGGCTGCCGCCTACAAGATGAAGGACGAGCGGGACGATCTGGATCTGGTGTACAGCGTGACCGAGAGCCGCCGCAACCCCTGCTTCAACATGGTGAAGGACTGCGGCGACCACATCGAAAAGGGCATTGCCAGCGACTGGTTCACCGCCCGCCAGCAGGCCCCGGTGTTCTACGACGTGAACGCCAGCATCTACGTGTACCGGCGGGATTTTCTGGCCAACAACGCCACCCACAGCATTTGGGACGCCAAGACCTATGTGACCCAGATGATGGACACCGGCGTGCTGGACATTGACAGCGAGGACGACTTTTTGCTGATGGAGGTCATTGCCGACCACCTGTACCACCACTACCCGGCCTTTGCTGCCGTACAGGAGGCCATTCGTGGATGACCGCCAGAACCTGCGTTCGCAGCAAGCCCTGACCCTTGCGGCGGACGCGGCCGCCCTGCTGCTGGCCAGCGGGGCAGAGACCAGCCGCGCCCAGGAGACCGCGGAGATCCTGTTCCGGGCCTTCGGCACCGGCGAGCTGCAGGCCTATGTGCTGACGAACGGCGTGATCGCCGTGCCATTGGAGCATAGCCTGCCCGGCGGGGTGCGCAACGTGCCCAATTCCTCGGTGAACCTGACGCGGGTGGCGGCGGTGAACGAGCTTTCCCGCCAGGCGGCCGCCGGCCGGGTGAGCCTGGCCCAGGCCCGCTGCCGCCTGGATGAGATCAAGCACCTGCCGGAGCTGGAGGACTGGAAGCAGATGCTGGCCTGCGGCATCGGCTGCGCCTGCTCCGGCGTGATGTTCGGCGGCGGCGCCTGGGAGGCCCTGGCCGCCAGCATTGCGGGGGTGTGTGTGCAGGCGCTGCTGCTGTGGCTGGCCCGCACCGGGATCAACCGCATTTTCAGCCGCCTGACCGGAGCGGCGCTGGTGGTGTCGGTGATCACGCTGGTGGGGCTGGTGCTGCCGGGCCTGAACCAGAACCCGTCCACCATCGGCGCGCTGATGCCCCTGACCCCCGGCGTGGCCCTAACCATGTCCATCCGGGATTTTATCAGCGGCGACTATCTCTCGGGCACCATCCGATTGATCGACGCGCTGCTCACCGCCGGGTGCATTGCTTGCGGCGTGGGCCTGGCGCTGATGGTATGGGCCTTTGTGCTGGGAGGTGGTGCGCGATGACGATGGGCAAGCTGCTTTTGCAGACGCTGGTGGCTGCGGGCGACAGCGCCACCTTCGGCGCGCTGTTTCAGGTGGAAAAGCGCCATTATCTGGCCTGTGCCATCACCGGCGCGGCGGGCTGGGTGACCTACTGCCTGGCGGTGGAGGCCGGGTGCAGCGTGGCCGCTGCCAGCTTTCTGGGCGCGCTGCCCCTGACGCTGCTGGCGCGGCTGTTCGCCATTTACCGCCGCGCCCCAGTAACGGTGTTTCTGTTGTGCGGGATCTTTCCGCTGGTGCCCGGCGCGGGCATTTATTACACCGCCTATTATTTCATCTTCGGCTTCAGCGGCATGATGGCGCAGAAGGGCATTGAAACCGTGAAGGTGGCCGTGGCCATTGCGCTGGGCATTACACTGGTGCTGAGCCTGCCCATGGGCAGCCAGCGCAGCCGGTAAAGGCCGGGGGCGGCGCTGCCGCGTTTGATTTGTATTTCTGTTTTGTAAAAAGAAAGAGCGGCTCTTCGAGGGAGCGCGATGTGCCCCAATACCGGGTGTCCGGCATGGGGGAAGCACCGCAAAGTTCCCCCGGCGGGCGGCTCTTTTTTCAACCGTTTGAGGCGAACTTTGTGGAAAACCTGCGCACGCCCGGCGTGTTGCGGCCGCAAAAATCGGCTCGGCGGGAAAAATCGTTCAAAATCCCACTGCAAAACCGGGCAAAAGCCTGAATATTCCCGCCGGGGCCGATGCAAACTATGCTTGTCAGCAACGAAAAGGCGGCGGCCAGCGGCCGCCGGGAACGGAGCGTGCAAGATGAAACGGTTCACAGCCTTTATTCGGGAAAAGGGTTTTTATCTGGCCCTGCTGGCCTGCATTCTGGCGGCGGCAGCCTCCAGTGTGTGGGCCATCCGCACGGTGGTCGGCCGCCTGAACGGAACGGCGGAGAGCCAAAGCAGCAGTGAGGAGGAATTTGTATGGGATGCCCCGGAATTGCCGGTGGAGCGCAGCGCCGAGGATGTGCCCATCGAGCCGAACGAATTGCGCGGGTCCTCCCCGTCCTCCTTGCCGGAGGCTACCTCTTCTTCGCCTTCCGGCGGGCAGGAAGGCTCTGGGCAGCAGGCCGCCTCGCCGGAAGTCTCCTCTGCCTGGCCGGTGCCTGGGCCGATGCTCGCGCCCTTCAGCGGGGATGAGCTGGTGTACAACGAAACGCTGGGCGACTGGCGCACCCACAACGGGGTGGACCTGGCCGCCAAAGCGGGCGAGCCGGTGAAGGCCGCGGCCCTGGGCCGGGTGAGCGCGGTGTATCAGGACGCGGTGTGGGGCTGGACGGTGGAAGTGTCGGACGGCAGCCGGGTGTACCGCTACCAGGGGCTGGAGGCCCCGGCGGTGCAGGCCGACGATGAGGTACACGCGGGGGACGTGCTGGGCAAGGTGGGCCGGGTGCCCGCCGAGGCGAAGCTGCCCAGCCACCTGCACTTTGAGGTCCGGCAGGACGGCAGCTGCGTTGATCCGGAAACGGCGCTGGGGTGAGCAGGCGGCGTTTGCCCGTGAACACGCGATAAACAGTAAAAAGCCAGAGCGGCAGCGTGGGCTGCCGCTCTGGCTTTCTTTGCGGGGACAAAAGGCTTCCCCTCGAGGGGAAGCTGTCGCCGCTAGGCGGCAGCTTGCCTTTGCGGTGGGGTTATGGTGGTGACAAGCGCCCCATCTCATCCGCCCCTCTCCCTTGCCTGCCGACGGCCCCGCTCCCTTTTTCGTTGCCTTTTAAGGGGCGGTACGCTATAATGATATCTGTATAAGTATGGGCAATGTGCGGCATTCTGCCTGCGCCGGAAGCAGCGCCGCACTTCGGCCCCGAAAAAGCACCGGCGGCAAACGGAGGGATACATACCATGGCACAGACTGTTCTGGTGGGCAGCACCGGCTTTGTGGGGGGCAACCTGATGGCCGCCCACACCTTTGACGCGGCCTACCACTCCACCGATGTGGCCGAGGGCTTCGGCTGCCGCAATGAGCTGGTGGTGTACGCTGGGGTGCCCGCGGCCATGTTTCTGGCCAACCGGGACCCGGCGGCCGATCTGGCCGTGATGGCCGCCGCCCGGGAGAATCTGCGCCGCCTGGCCCCCCGGCGGCTGGTGCTCATCTCCTCCATTGCCGTTTACCGGGACAGCCGGGGCAAGGACGAAGCCAGCCCCATGGAGACCGAGGGCCTGCCCCCCTACGGGGCCAACCGGCTGCAGTTGGAACAGTGGGTGCGGGAGGACTTTCCCGGCGCGCTGATCGTGCGGCTGCCCGCCCTGTACGGCAAGGGGCTGAAAAAGAACTTTCTGTACGACCTACACACGCTCACCCCCGCGCTGCTGAAGCCGGAAAAGTACGCGGAACTGGCCGCCCAAAGCGCGCTGGTAGCCGCGGGCTATGAGGACGGCCGGAATGGCTTTTACCGGCTGAGCGGCCGGGTGGACGCGGCCGAGCTGCGGGCCTTTTTTGCGGCCAACGGCTGGAACGCCCTTGCCTTTACCGACAGCCGGTCGAAGTACCAGTTCTATCCGCTGGCCCGGTTGTGGCGGGACATTGAGACGGCCCTGACCGCCGGCCTGACCGTGCTGAATCTGACCCCGCCGCCGGTGAGCGCCGCCGAGGTGTACGCCCACCTGACCGGGAGCGTCTGGCAGAACCATCTGGCCGCCGCCCCCTTTGACTACGACCTGCGCAGCCGCCATGCGGCGCTGCTGGGCGGGCAGGGCGGCTATCTGTGCACGAAAGAAGAGGAACTGGCGGAGATCGCCGCCTTTATGAAAGGATGGACCTGAATGAAGCTGGCAGCCTCGAACCTGTGCTGGGCGGCGGCGGACGATGAAGCCGCCTGGGGCAAGATGAAGGAGCTGGGCTACACCGGCCTGGAGATCGCCCCCACCCGCATCTTCCCGCAAGCCCCCTACGACTGCCTGAACGGAGCGGCCCTGTTTGCCGGGGTGATGTACCAGAAGTATGGATTTGTCATTCCCAGTATGCAGAGCATCTGGTACGGCCAGAGCGGCAGCATTTTTGACGTGGCCGATGCCGCCCGGCTGGAGGAATACACCAAAGAAGCCTATCAGTTTGCCCGGGCCTGCCGGTGCGGCAGCCTGGTGTTCGGCTGCCCCCGCCAGCGGGCGGTGCCCGAGGGGCACACCCCCGAGGAGGCCGAGGGCTTTTTTGCCCGGCTGGGGGTGGAGGCCGCCCGCAATGGGGTGCGGCTGGCGCTGGAGGCCAACCCGCCCATCTACAACACCAACTACCTGAACACCACCCGGGAGGCCTTCCGGCTGGTGAAAAAGCTGGGCCTGCCGGGCCTGGCGGTGAATCTGGACGTGGGCACCATGATTGCCAACGGCGAACACCCCGAGGACTTCGCCCTGGACATGAAGTATGTGAGCCACATTCACATCAGCGAGCCGGGCCTTGGGGCCATTCAGCCCCGGCCCATTCACAGGCAGCTGGCCCTTCTGCTGGGGGCCGTGGGCTATCGGGGCTTTGTCTCGGTGGAGATGAAGGCCCAGGACCCGGACACCCTGACGGCCTGCCTGGAATACGTGAAGGAGGTATTCGGCGAAGTATGAGCGAGTTTGTGCCCGTTGTTCCCCAGGCGGTGGAGCACCGCGAAGGGGTGCCCACCTACACAAAGGCGGAATTTGCCGAAAAGAAAAGCCGGTACTGCCTGCTCATACCGGTGATCAACGAGGGCAAGCGCATTCTGGCCGAGCTGGACCGGGCTGCGGCGGCCGGGGTGACCCGCCTGTGCGATGTGGCCCTGTGCGACGGCGGCAGCACCGACGGCAGCATGGACCAGGCGGGCCTTGCCCGGCGGGGCGTGAATACCCTGCTGGTGAAAACCGGCCCCGGCAAGCAGGGTGCCCAGCTGCGCATGGGCATTGCCTGGGCGCTGGAGCGGGGGTATGAGGGCGTGCTGACCATCGACGGCAACAACAAGGATTCCATCGAGAGCGTGCCGCTGTTCCTTGCCAAGCTGAAGGAGGGCTACGACCTGATCCAGGGCAGCCGTTTCATCAAGGGCGGCCGGGCGGTCAACACGCCGCCCAGCCGGTATGCCGCGGTGCGGCTGATCCACGCGCCGGTCATCAGCCTGGCGGCGGGCCAGTGGTTCACCGACACCACCAACGCCTACCGGGCGTACAGCCGGGCATATCTGACCCACCCGGCGGTGCAGCCCCTGCGGGAGGTGTTCGTGGGGTATGAACTGCTGGCGTACCTCAGCATCCGGGCCACCCGGCTTGGCCTGAAAGCCTGCGAGGTTCCCGTGACCCGCGCCTACCCAAAAACCGGGGCCACTCCCACCAAGATCAAGGGGATGCGCGGCAACGCCGACCTGCTGAAGATCCTGTTCCGGGCGCTGGCGGGGCAGTACAACCCAAACTAACAAAGCCGAAGGCGGTGCAAAGCCATGACATACGATAAGATTATTCTGGGCGCGGGGCTGTATGGTCTGTATGCGGCACACCGGTGCGGCCGGAAGGGCCAGCGGGTGCTGGTGCTGGAGCGGGACCCTGCCCCCTTTATGCGGGCCACCTACATCAATCAGGCCCGGGTCCATCAGGGGTACCACTACCCCCGCAGCTATTCCACCGCCATTAAGAGCGCCAAGTATTTCGACCGGTTCTGCGAGGACTACGGTTTCTGCCTGCTGACCGGCTTTGACCAGGTGTACGCCACCAGCGCCCATTTCTCTTGGACCACTGGGCCGGAGTTTCAGAAGTTCTGCGATGCGGCCCACATCCGGTGCGACGGGGTGGACCCGAACCGCTACTTCCAGCCCGGCCGGTGCGACGGGGCATTTTTGACCCGGGAGTACACCTACGACGCGCAGATCCTGAAAAAGCATTTTCTGGAGGAGTTGGCGAAGCTGCCCAACGTGGAGGTGCGGTATTCCGCCGCCCCCACGGCCATCCGCAAAGCGGGCGGCGCCTGGCAGGTGGAGACCGGCGGCGAGACCCTGGAGACGCCGTATCTGCTCAACGCCACCTACGCCGGGGTGAACGACGTACACGCCATGCTGGGCTACGAGCCGTTCCGCATCAAGTATGAGCTGTGCGAGATCATTCTGTGCACGGTGAACGACGCGCTGAAGAACGTGGGCATCACGGTGATGGACGGGCCGTTCTTTTCCATTATGCCCTTTGGCCGCACGGGGCTGCACAGCCTGACCAGCGTGACCTTTACCCCCCATGTGACCAGCTACGACCCGCTGCCTACCTTTGACTGCCAGGCGCGCAGCGGCGGCCGATGCCGCCCGGGCAGCCTGTACAACTGCAACGAGTGCCCGGCAAAGCCCGCCAGCGCCTGGCCCTACATGAGCCAGCTGGCCCGCAAGTATCTGCGCCCGGAGCTGGGCTTTGCCTATCATTCCAGCCTGTTCAGCATGAAGCCGATCTTAAAGGCCAGCGAGATCGACGATTCCCGCCCCACGGTGGTGCGGCGTTACAGCGACGAGCCGGTGTTTGTGAGCGTGCTTTCGGGCAAGATCAACACCGTATACGATTTGGACGAGGTATTGTAACATGACCCAGGCAAAAGAGAGCAATTTTATCTCGGCGGTGGTGTACCTGCGCAACGACGCGGCCCGGGTGGAGCCGTTTTTGAAGGCGGTGTGCGCCCAGCTCGAGGAGCACTTCGCCCAGTATGAGCTGATCGCCGTGGACGACTGCAGCACCGATGGCACCGCCCAGGCTGTGCGGGACTTTGCCGCCCGAACCCTGACCAAGCCCCTGACCCTGCTGCACATGAGCCTGGCGCAGGGGGTGGAGCTGTGCATGAACGCCGGGCAGGACTGCGCCATCGGCGATTTTGTGTATGAGTTTGACGCGGCTGACCTGTGCTACGACCCGGCGCTGATCTGGAAGGCCTACGAGACGGCGCTTTTGGGCAACGACGTGGTGAGCGTCGGCCCCAGCCGCCAGAAGCTGGCCAGCCGGGCCTTTTACGGGGTGTTCAACCGGTTCAGCCGGTCGGCCTACCCCATCGCCACCGATGCCTTCCGCCTGCTGAGCCGCCGGGGCATCAACCGGGTACACGCCATCAGCCCGGGGCTGCCCTACCGCAAAGCCGCCTATGCGGCCAGCGGCCTGGCCCAGGCCACCCTGACCTTTGATGGGGTCATGGCCCGCCGTACCGGCGACATGACCCTGGCGGCGGACAGCCTGGTGCTGTACACCAACGCGGGCTTTAAGCTGAGCTTCGGCGTGGCCGCCGGCATGATGGCGCTGGCTTTGCTGGAGCTGGTGTACACGCTGGTGGTGTTTTTCGGCCACCGCTTTGTGGAGGGCTGGGTGACCACCATGTTTGTGCTGACGGTGGGCTTTGCCGGGGTGTTCGGCATTTTGGCCATTGTCATTAAGTACCTGAGCCTGATTCTGGAAATGGTGTTCCGCCGCCAGACCTACCTTGTGGAGAGCGTGGAGAAGATTCAGAAGTGAGGGCGGCCGCGTTTGGCCGCGGCAGGCAAAGCCTTCCCCTCGCGGGGAAGCCTGAGGCTCGGCAGAGGGCAGCGCCGCCGCAGAAACGCCAAACAAGAAAAACTCCCCGCCCCAATTCCAAGCACCACAAAAATCGGAGAACACAATGAAGGATAAAAAACGCTTAAAACAGGACAAACTCCCGCCGCTTTCAAGGGTGGGGTATGCGCTGGCGGTGCTGGCTGTGTTTGCGGTGAAGGCCGCGCTGGCCGGCCAGCAGCGGTTCTATACCTGGATTGACGGCGCACCGCTGGACGACGAACTGTATTTCCACGCGGCCCAGAGCATTACCGCCGGGAACTGGCTGGGCGAGTACAATTACCTCACGTTGTCCAAGCATCCGCTGTTTGCCCTGTGGCTGGCCGCGCTGCAGAAGCTGGGCCTGCCCTACCTGATCGCCGGGCAGCTGTTGTGGACGGCGGCGGCCCTGGCCATGGCGGCGGCGCTGGCTCCTGTGCTGAAAACCCGCTGGCGGCAGCTGGCGGTGTTCGGGGTGCTGGCGTTTCTGCCCTCGGCCAGCGCCAGCTATACCCTGCGGGTGTATCGGGACAACATCTTCCCGGCCCTGTGCCTGCTGTTCTTTGCCGGGCTGACCGGCTATGCCCTGCGGGCGGCGGGGCGGCGGCGCAAAAGCCTGCCCTGGCTGCTGCTGGCCGGGGCGGGGCTGGCGGCCGCCTGGCTCTGCCGGGAGGACGGTGTGTGGCTGCTGCCCTTCTGGCTGGCCGGCGGGTTGGTGCTGGCGGTGCTTCTTTGGCGCCGCATGGGGCTGAAAAGCCTGAACGCCTGGGCACGTGTAGTGGCGCTGGCCCTGCCCGGGCTGGTGCTGGTGGGCAGCCTGCAGGCAGTGGCCGCCAAAAACGAGCGGGAGTACGGCGTGCGGGTGGTGAGCGATTTCTCCACCGGCAGCTTTGCCCAGGCCATCGGGGCCATGGTGCGGGTGAAGGAGAGCGAGACGGTTCCGCTGGTGAGCGTGCCGGCCGAGGTGCGCGAACTGCTGTACGAAAACGTGGAGGCCCTGCGCCCGCTGCGCTGCTGGCTGGAGGAAGACCCCCAGATGCGCAACGACTTTGTGAACCCGGAAGTGGGAGACTACCAGTCCGGCAGCTTCTACTGGGCCATCCGCCGGGCGGCCCAGTATGAGGGCGTGTACGATACGGCCCAGAAGGCCCAGGCCTACTGGGCGGGGGTGGCCGAGGAGATCAACCGCCTGTGCGATGAGGGCGTGCTGCCCAGCGAGGGCGGCGTGCGCAGCGGCACCACCCCGCCGGTGCGGGCCGAGAATGTGCTGCCCACCCTGGCCGAGACGGCCAAGAGCCTTTCCTGGTGCGCCACCTTTCAGGACTGCGCCCCCTACCGGACGGACATCACCATCGGCACCGCCGAGGATGTGGCCGTGTGGGAGGCCTACCTGCACACCGGGGCCAATCTGGCGGCCCAGGCGGGCACGGCAAACGCCTATTACAACCCGGTGCAGAAGGCGGCCTACGGGCTGCTGACCCTGCTGCGCTGGGGCTATGCGGTGTGCCTGCCGCTGGCGCTGCTGGCGGCGCTGTGGGTGTTTGTGCGCCGGGGCCTTGCCCTGCTGCATGGCGGCCGGGGCCTTGCCCTCTTACAGGGCGGCGGGGGCGCGCTGCTCTGGTGGCTGGAGCTGGGCTTTCTGGGCATGGCGCTGTTCCGGGCCGCGATGATGGCCTTTATGGAGGTGGCGTCCTTCCACATTGGAACCTACGTAATGTATCTGGCCACGGTTCACCCGCTGCTGGCGCTGTTTGCGGCGGCGGTGCTGCTGGCCGGGCCGAGCGAAGAAAAGGAGGCCCCGTCATGGGACATCTGATCGTTGTGGGCGCGGGCGCGGCCGGGCTGATGGCCGCGGGCGCCGCGCTGGAGCAGGGCCACACCGTCACTCTGCTGGAGCATGAGGAAAAGCCGGGCAAGAAAATTCTGGTGACGGGCAAAGGCCGCTGCAACGTGACCAACGACTGCGATCTGGAGACGTTTTTGCAGAATGTGCGCACGAACCCCCGCTTTTTGTATTCCGCCTTTTCCGCCTTTGACACGGCGGCGGCCATGGCCCTGTTTGAGGGGCTGGGCGTGCCCCTGAAGGTGGAGCGGGGCCGCCGGGTGTTCCCGGTGAGCGACCGGGCCGAGGACATTCGCCGGGCGCTGGTGCGCTATGCCGCCGGGGCCGAGCTGCGCACCGAAGAGGTGACGAAGCTGCTGCTGGAGGAGGGCCGCTGCGTGGGCGTAAGCTGCCAAAGCGGCCGCCAATACCGGGGCGACTGGGTGCTGGTGGCCACAGGCGGTGTTTCTTACCCGGGCACGGGCAGCCGGGGCGCGGGCTATGCGCTGGCCAGGCAGGCCGGCCACACCGTGCGCCCGCCGGTGCCCAGCCTGGTCAGCCTGGTGGCCCAAGGGGGCGAGTGCCGCCGGATGATGGGCCTGGCCCTGAAGAATGTGGGCCTGACCCTGTATCAGGACGGCAAAAGCATTTTTCAGGAGCAGGGCGAGGCGCTGTTTACCCATTTCGGCCTGTCCGGCCCGCTGGTGCTTTCCGCATCGGCCCATCTGGGCGATTTGGCCAAGCATCGGTACGAGGTGGGCTTTGACCTGAAGCCCGCTCTGAGCCACGAGCAGCTGTACGCCCGCCTGAACCGGGACCTGACGGCCCTGGCCAACCGGGACGCGGCCAACTGCCTGGTGAAGCTGCTGCCCGCCAGTATGCAGCCGGTGATGGTGGAGCGTTGGGGCGTGGACCCGGCGAAGAAGGCCAACCAGCTGACCAAGGAAGAGCGGCTGGCGCTGGTGGACTTGATGAAGGACTTCCGCATCAGAATCCGGGACCGGGGCGACCTGGAGCACGCGGTGATCACCAGCGGCGGTGTGGCGGTGAAGGAAGTGGACCCCCGCACCATGGCCTCGAAGAAGTGCCCGGGGCTGTACTTTGCGGGTGAGGTGCTGGATGTGGACGCCTACACCGGTGGCTACAACTTGCAGATTGCCTGGTGCACCGCCCAGGCGGCCGCCCGGGGGCTGGCGTGAAGAAAACCGGCGGGTGCGCCGGAGCCGGTTCAGGGGCGCTGCCGTGCAAAGCCGTTCGGACGGAACTTGTGCGGCGCGGCCGACATTCAATCAACAGAGAAGCGAGGAACAAACCATGAGCATTGCCATTGCCATCGACGGCCCTTCCGGGGCCGGCAAATCCACCCTGGCCAAGCGGTTGGCCGGGGAAATGGGCTATCTGTATGTGGACACCGGAGCCATGTTCCGGGCAGTGGGCCTGTACGCCCTGCGCGCCGGGAAAGACCCGGCGGACGCGGCCGCCGTGGAGGCCCTGCTGCCTGCGGTGACCCTCACCCTGGCCCATGTGGATGGGGCCCAGCACATCTACCTGAACGGTGAGGACGTGAGCGAGGCCATCCGGCAGGAGCAGGTGGGCATGGCTGCCTCCGCCGTGGCGGTGCACCCGGCGGTGCGCAGCTTTCTGCTGGGGCAGCAGCGGGCCATTGCCAGCACCAACAACGTGCTGATGGACGGCCGGGACATCGGCACCGTGGTGCTGCCGGATGCCCAGGTGAAGATCTTCCTCACCGCAAGCCCTGAGGCCCGCGCCGCCCGCCGCGCCGCCGAACTGGCCGCCAAGGGCCAGCCCGCCGACTACGAGACCGTGCTGGCGGACATCCGCCGCCGGGACGATCAGGACACCCACCGGGCCGCCGCGCCCCTGCGCCAGGCGGAGGACGCGGTGCTGGCCGATACCTCTGAGCTGGACTTTGAGCAGAGCTTCCAGCTTCTGCGCGCGATCATCCGGGAGAAGGCCGAGGTGTGACCGGCCCGCGGCACAGAACAAGCCGCAAAGGAGAACCTATGTTTTATTGCTTTATCGTTACGGCGGCCTGGCTGGTGTGGCACATCGGCTTTCGCATCCGGGTGATCGGGCGGGAGAACCTGCCCAAGGAGGGCGGCTTTGTGCTGGCCCCCAACCACATTTCCGCCATTGACCCGGTGTTCGTGGTCATTGCCCGCTTTTGGGGCAAGCGACTGCTCATCATGGCCAAGGAGGAGATCCTGCAGGTGAACCCGGTGTTCACCTGGATGTTCCGCCACGTGGGCGTGGTGGGCATTGAGCGGGGCCGCGGCGATGTGAACGTGGTGGATGAGCTGATCGGAAATGTGCAAAAGGGCCAAGGCCTGCTGATCTTCCCCGAGGGCACCCGCAGCAAAACCGGCCAGGTGGGCAAGGTGAAAAGCGGGGCCTTCGTCATTGCCAGCGCCGCCGGGGTGCCCATGGTGCCCTGCCGCATTATTTACGAGCCGGGCCGCATGAAGGTGTTCTGCCGGGTGCGGGTGTGCTTTGGCGCGCCCATTCCCGCCGAGGAGCTGTATCTGGGCGAGACGAAGAGCGCCTCGGCCCTGCGAAAAAACAAGGCGCTGCTCACCGATGCCTGGCAGCGACTGTACGACGAGAACAAGTTCGATTGAGGAGGGCACCATGGAGATCCTGCTTGCAAAAACCGCCGGGTTCTGCTTTGGCGTGGACCGTGCGGTGAAGCTCACCTACCGGCTGGTGGAAGAGGGCCGCAAGGTGGCCACTCTGGGGCCGCTGATCCACAACCCCCAGTGCGTGGCCGACCTGGCCGCCAAGGGCGTGGTGACGGTGGACACCCCCGCCCAGGTGCCCGACGGCTATGAGGTGGTCATCCGCAGCCACGGCGTGGGGGCCGATGTGTACGCCCAACTGGCGGCCATGGGGGCCAAGGTGCACGACGCCACCTGCCCCTTTGTGACCAAGATCCACCGCATTGCCAAACAGGCCAGCGATGAGGGGGCCACGCTGCTGATTGCAGGTGACCGCACCCACCCGGAAGTGCAGGGAATTGCCGGGCACACCGCCGGTGACGTGTTCATTTTTGCCAATTTGGAGGAACTGAAGGCGTGGAACGGCCCGGCCAGTGAGCAAAATGCACTGTTTGTGGTGGCCCAAACGACCTTCCAAGTGACAAAATGGCTGGAATGTTCGGAATTTCTAAAAAAAGCATATACAAACGCGCGAGTTTTTGATACAATATGTAATGCGACGTGGGCGAGGCAACAGGAAGCGGAAGGCCTCAGCCAGAAATGCGATCTGATGGTCGTCATTGGTGGTCATCATTCTTCCAATACCCAAAAGCTGGCCAAGGTCGCCGCGCAGCACACCCGGGCCGTCACCGTAGAAACGGCGGACGAGCTGGAGCCGGAATGGTTCCGGGGTGTCAGCACGGTGGGCGTAACCGCGGGGGCTTCCACGCCGTCGTCTATAATTGAGGAGGTACTTAACAAGATGAGTGAAGAAATCCGTGACGACATGAGTTTCGAGGAAATGATCGAAGCTTCCATGAAACCCGTGTATGTAGGCAAGATCGTTAAGGGCACCGTTACCAGCGTGCAGCCCAACGAGATCCAGGTCGATATCGGCACCAAGCACACCGGCATCGTCCGGCTGAGCGAGCTGACCGACGACCCCTCCGCCAAGGCAGAGGATCTGGTGAAGGTGGGCGATGAGCTGGACCTCGTTGTCGAGAAGGTCAACGACCAGGAAGGCGTTGACTACCTGTCCAAGAAGAAGCTGGAGTCCCGCAAGGGCCTGGAAGAAGTCGCCAAGGCTTGCGAAGAGGGTACCGTTATGGAAGGCACCGTCTCCGAGGCCAACAAGGGCGGCGTTGTGGTTCTGGTCAAGGGCGTGAAGGTGTTCGTGCCCCGCAGCCAGGCTACCATGCGCCGTGACGAGGACTACACCCAGCTGGTCAAGAAGGATGTTAAGCTGGTGATCACCGAGTGCGCCGGCCGCAAGATCGTTGGTTCCATCAACAAGGTCACTGCCGAGGAGAACGCTGCGAAGCGCGAGGCCTTCTGGAAGGACGTTGAGGTGGGCAAGACCTACACCGGCGTTGTGAAGAGCCTGACCAGCTACGGTGCCTTTGTGGACATCGGCGGCGTGGACGGCCTGTGCCACATCAGCGAGCTGAGCTGGAACCGCATCAAGCATCCCAGCGAGGTTGTGAGCGTGGGCGACACCATCGAGGTGTATGTGCGTGATCTGGATCGCGAGACCCAGAAGGTCAGCCTGGGCTACAAGAAGGCCGAGGACAACCCCTGGGAGAAGCTGAAGAACGAGTATCCCATCGGCAGCACCTTCACCGCTCCCGTTGTGAGCATCACCAAGTTCGGTGCGTTCGTGCGCATCCTGCCCGGTGTTGACGGCCTGGTCCACATCAGTGAGATCAGCAACGAGCGCGTGGAGAAGGTCAGCGACGTGCTGAAGGTTGGCGACGAGGTCAACGTGAAGCTGCTGGATGTGGACTTCGACAAGAAGCGCATCAGCCTGTCCATGAAGGCTCTGCTGCAGGACGCTGAGTAATCAGCCCCACAGCCTGAACCACAGGAAGTGAAATCAGAAGCCCGGTGTGAGCATTTGCCCGCACCGGGCTTTTTGTGTGCCCGTTCCGGCGGCGCGGGCAGAAAAGAAGGGCGGCAGCCCGGGAGAATCGCTTCCCGGGCTGCCGCCCTTTGTATGCCTTTGGGGGTCGGCCGCTGCTTTTTATCATACGAGCCGCCGGGCAGAACGTAAAGTACGCACCTTTGGGTGACCGGGTTACCGGGCAGAGCGTTTTGCGGCGGAACGCAAAAAAGGAAGCTCCCCGGATGGGAGCTTCCTTTGAAGTATGCGCTGGAAAGGGCCGTCAGGCCAGAATGCCGGTGGACTGCAAAAACAGGATCAGCATCACGATGGGGGCCACATAGCGGATGATGACGGTATACAGGGCTTTGCGGGTGAACTTGCCGCTGCCCTTTTCCATCTCTTCCACAATGAACTGGGGCTTGAGCACCCAGCCGATGAGAATGGTGGACAGAAGGGAGATCAGGGGCATCATTACGCTGTTGCTGACGTAGTCCATAATGTCCAGCAGCTGGGCGGCGGAGCCGTTGGGCAGCTGCACCTCAAAGTAGAACACGCTGTAACCCAGGGCAATGACGGCCGAGGCGGCCAGGTAGATGACCGACAGCACCAGCACCGTCTTTTTGCGGGAGGTGTGGAAGATCTCCATGCAATTGGCGGTGATGGCCTCCAGCACCGAGATGCAGGAGGTGAGGGTGGCGAAAATGGCGCTGACGAAGAACAGCACGCCCACCACCGTGCCGGCAAAGCCCATGGCATCAAACACCTTGGGCAGGGAGATGAACATCAGGCTGGGGCCTGCGCCCATGCCCTCGGTGCCGGAGAACACGTACACGGCGGGCACGATCATGACGCCGGCCAGCAAGGCAACGCCGGTGTCGAAGAACTCGATCTGGTGGATGGAGCGGTTCAGGTCCACGTCCGGCTTCACGTAGGAGCCGTAGGTGATCATGATGCCCATGGACACGCTCAGGGAGAAGAACAGCTGGCTCATGGCGTCCAGCGAGATCTGTAAAAAGCGATGGATGGTCAGCCCCTCGGTGTGGGGGGTGAGGTAGTACAGCAGGCCCTGCAGGCCGGTGCGGGTCTCGCCGTCCGCCCCGGTGTGGCTGAGGGTGAGGGCGTAGCCCGCCACCGCAATGACCAGCACCAGCAGGATGGGCATCATGAAGCGGGAGACCTTTTCAATGCCGCCTTCCACGCCGTTGTACACGATGAAGGCCGTGACCGCCATGAACAGCAGGGCGAACACCACCGGCGACACCGGCGAGGTGATGAAGGAGGTGAAGTAGCCATCCTGCGCGGCGGCGCTGGCCTGGCCGGTGAGGTACACCACGCCGTACTTGGTGATCCACCCGCCGATGACCGCGTAGTAGGTCATGATGAGCACCGGCACAAAAAAGGTGAGGATGCCCAGGAACTTCCACTTGGGGGCCAGCTCGGTGTAGGCGCCGATGGCGCTCTTCTTGGTTTTGCGGCCGATGGCAATGTCGGAGGTGAGCAGGGTGAAGCCGATGGTCACCACCAGCACCAGATAGATGAGAAGGAACAGGCCGCCGCCGTCCTTCGCGGCCAGGTAGGGGAACCGCCACAGGTTGCCGACGCCCACGGCGCTGCCGGCAGCAGCCAGCACGAAGCCGATCTGCCCGGAAAAGTTGCTTTGCTTTTTCTTCATAAAAACGTTGCTCTCCTTGCGGGGCGCTGCGCCCCATTTTTTACACGCGATAAAATTTAGCATACCATATTTGCGGCAAAAAAGAAATCAAAATCGTAAAATTGCAGCGGACGGCCGGCGTTTTGCCCGGGCGCGGCGAAATGGGACAGGGCGCGGCGGCGTTGGCGGGGCTATGGCGTGGGCCAAAACGCCTTGCTTCTGTTTCTTGCGCATGGAAAATTTCAAACTGCACAACATTTTGCAATTTGCACAAGTTTTCTGCAAGAAATGTGACGAAACGGACAAAAAATAGTTGACAAATGGGCGCGGCGGGACTAAAGTAGAGCCAACATCTGAGCGATGCAACAAACCAAACTGCTTTGAACAGGACACATTCTTCTCCCAACTCCCCGCGCACAGAGAGCCGCCGGGCGCTGAAAAGGCGGACGCGGGCCGGAAGAGGAACATCCCCTGCGAGCAGCCTGCGGGAACGGGCCGTGCGGCCCCAGTAGCGCAGCGCCGTTTTGCCCCCGTTACCGGGCAGCGCATCCAGGCCCTTTGCGGGCATGGGCGCGGCAAAGTGGCCGCCTGCAGAAGGGCGGCAAGCGAAGTGGTACCGCGGAAGCAGAATTCCGCCGCACGGGGCCGTTGGCCCGGCGGCGTTTGAACGCCTTCGTCTTCGGCAGGGGGCCTGCCCGGGCAAAACCGGGGAGGCACGCCGGGGCGAGGGCGTTTTTTGCACCCCCGCCGGCCGCCCCTGCCGGTGCCGCCCCGCCGAAGGCATGGCGGTAAACCTCCATCGCCGGATGAAAATTTGACGGGGGCATTGGCCCGGCGGCCGGTTGGTTTTGTTGGTTGGAACCGGCGGGGCTGACACCCCGGAGAGAGGAAGAATCGTATGAACACGCTCGTTATCGTTTTGATCGCGGCAGTGTGCCTGCTGTGCGGCTACACGCTGTACGGCCGGTGGCTCGCCAACAAATGGGGCATCGACCCCACCGCCAAAACCCCTGCCTACACCCATGAGGACGGCAAGGACTATGTGCCCACCAACGGCTGGACGGTGTTCAGCCACCAGTTCAGCTCCATTGCCGGTGCCGGCCCTGTGACCGGCGCCATTCAGGCCGCCGCCTTCGGCTGGCTGCCTGTGCTGCTGTGGGTGCTGCTGGGCGGCATCTTCTTCGGCGCCGTGACGGACTTCGGCGCCCTGTACGCCTCGGTGAAGAACGAGGGCAAATCCATGGGCCTGCTGATCGAGAAATACATCGGCAAGCTGGGCCGCAAGCTGTTCCTGCTGTTCTGCTGGCTGTTCTGCGGCATTGTCATCGCCGCCTTTGCCGACATGGTGGCCGGCACCTTCAACGCCTATGCGGTGAAGGACGGCGTGACCAGCCTTTCCGCCGCGGCCCAGACCAACGGCGCGGCGGGCATGGTGTCCATCATGTTCATGGTGTTCGCCGTGGTGTTCGGCCTGATCCAGAAAAAGTACAACTTCTCCGGCTGGAAGGAAGCGGTGCTGGGCATCGCGTTCATCGTGCTGTCCTTCGTGGTGGGCGCAAACTTCCCGCTGGTGCTGGGCAAGGCGGCCTGGAGCTACATCACCTTCGTGTACATCTTCTTTGCCGCGGTGCTGCCCATGTGGCTGATGAAGCAGCCCCGTGATTACATGACCACCTTTATGTTCATCGGCATGATCGCCGGTGCGGCCGTGGGCCTGTTGGTGGCCCATCCTTCCATGAACCTGCCGGTGTTCACCGGCTTCAACAACGGGAAGCTGGGCACCATGTTCCCCATTCTGTTCGTCACTGTGGCCTGCGGTGCGGTTTCGGGCTTCCACAGCCTGGTGTCCTCCGGCACCTCTTCCAAGACCGTTGAGAACGAAAAGGATATGCTGAAGGTCGGCTACGGCGCTATGGTGCTGGAAAGCCTGCTGGCGGTGCTGGCCCTGTGCGTGGCCGGTGCAGCCGCCGCAGCGGACGGCACCCCCGCCGCCGGCACTCCCTTCCAGGTGTTCAGCACCGGCGTGGCCGGCTTCTTTGAGATGTTCGGCGTGCCCATGTACGCCGCCACCGTGTTCATGACCATGTGCGTTTCCGCTCTGGCCCTGACCAGCCTGGACGCCGTGGCCCGCATCGGCCGCATGAGCTTCCAGGAGCTGTTCAGCGTGGACGATATGGCCCACGCCGAGGGCTGGCGCAAGCTGCTGTGCAACACCTATTTCTCCACCTTTGTCACCCTGGCCTTCGGCTTCCTGCTGACCCAGATCGGCTATGCCAATATCTGGCCCCTGTTCGGTTCCGCCAACCAGCTGCTGAGCGCGCTGGTGCTGGTGACCCTGTGCGTGTTCCTGAAGGTGACCGGCCGCAGCAACAAGATGCTGTTCCCGCCGCTGGTCATCATGCTGTGCGTGACCTTTACCGCCCTGGTGCAGCGCCTGCTGGCCATGGTGAAGGCCATCCGCACCGCCGCTGCGGTGACCATCCCCGCCGGTGAAACCACCTGGGGCGCGGTGTTCATCGCCAACGGCCTGCAGCTCATCATCGCGGTGCTGCTGATCATCTTGGGCCTGACCATTGTGGTCAACTCGCTGCGTGCCCTGAACAAGGCCGAGAAGAACAGCGAAAAGGCCGCGTAACGTTTCACTTAAAATCCATGGAAGAAAGGCGGCATCCGCAAACCGCCGCCTTTCACAAAGCCGCCGCCGGGCGGAGAGCGTATCAAAGCGCTTTCCACCCGGCGTTTTTTGTGGCCGGGCCGGGCTTTAGAAAATCTTAAGGGGATGGATTTGCGGAAACTTGCGGTAAATCCGGCGGCTGCCTCGTTTTAGAAGGTGTGCGGCGGGGAAACGAATCCCCCATACGGGGCATAGGCCCCGCCGCAGAGCAATGCCAAAAGGAGGAGTTTCTTCCATGAAAATACTCATCACATCGGATTGGTACACCCCCGCGGTGAACGGGGTGGTGGCGTCCATTCTGGCCCTGCGCCGCCAGCTGGAGGCCCGGGGTCATGAGGTACGGGTGCTGACCCTTTCCGGCACTCTGCACACCACCTGTGAGAACGGGGTGTATGCCGTCGGCTCGGTGGACGCGGGGCTGATTTACCCGGGCGCACGGCTGCGCAGCTTTGCCGTGGGGCAGACGATGCGCCAGCTGGTGGACTGGAAGCCGGACGTGGTGCACTCCCAGTGCGAGTTCAGCACCTTTTTTCTGGCCCGGTACATCGCCCGGGCGGTGGGGGCACCGCTCATTCACACCTACCACACGGTGTATGAGGACTACACCCACTACTTTTCGCCCAGCCGCCGCTGGGGCCGCCTGTTGGCGCGGGGCCTTAGCCGGGCCATTCTGAACCAGTGCGACGGGGTGATCGCCCCCACCGAAAAGGTGCGCGCCCTGCTGGAAGATTACGGCGTGAAGCCCCCGGTGGCGGTGATCCCCACGGGCATTCCGCTGGGGCGCTTTGCCGCCCCGGTTTCCGATGCGGTGCTGGACGGGCTGCGCCGGAGGCTGGGCATTCCGGCGGAAAACCGCATTTTGGTGTATGTGGGCCGCCTTGCCAAAGAAAAGAACCTGGAGGAGCTGCTGGAATGCCGGGCGGCTCTGGGCCGGGCCTCGGTCACCCTGCTGCTGGTGGGGGACGGGCCGGCCCGCCCGGCACTGGAAGAACGGGCAGCGGCCCTGGGGCTTGCGGCCCCGGCGGCGGTGTTTGCCGGAATGGCCGCCCCGGAGGAGGTGCCCCTCTATTACCGGCTGGGGGATGTGTTTGTGAGCGCGTCCTCCAGCGAGACCCAGGGGCTGACCTATCTGGAAGCGCTGGCGGCGGGCACCCCGGCCGTGTGCCGGGCGGACCCCTGTCTCGTGGGCGTGATTGAAAACGGCGTCAACGGCTGGCAGTATGAAACCGGCCGGGAGCGGGACGAAGTGCTGCACCGCCTGCTGGCGGACGAGCCGCTGCGGGCGCAGCTGGCCCGGGGCGCGGCGGCCAGTGCGGCCGCCTTTTCGGAAGAGGCGTTCGGCGAGAAGGTGATGGCCCTGTATGAGGCCCGGCGGGCCGCCAAAGCGCGGCGGGGAGGTGCGGTATGAGCAAGACCGGAAAGGGTCTGAGCGGGATGCAGCTGCTCTCACTGGCGGGGTTTGCCGCCTGCCTTATGCTGGGCGTTTGGATGTGGCGCGAGGGGCTGTTTACCAGCCAGGAGCGGCTGAACCGGTTTATGGGCGGCATGGGGCACTGGGCCGCGGCGGCGTTTGTGCTGTTTCAGGCGGTGCAGGTGGTGGTGCCGGTGCTGCCCGGCGGGCTGGGCTGCCTGGCCGGGGTGGTGCTGTTTGGCCCCTGGCGGGGCTTTTTGTACAATTATGTGGGCATCTGCGCGGGCAGCATGGCAGCCTTTGCCATTGCACGCAGCTGCGGCCGGCCGCTGCTGTACCGGATGTTCCCGGCAAGCCTCATTGAAAAATACGACCGGTGGAGCGAAGAAAAAGGCCGGTTTGCCCGCTGGTTTGCGCTTTTGATCTTTCTTCCGGTGGCGCCGGACGATTACCTGTGCTTTCTGGCCGGAACCACCGGCATTTCCTGGCAGAAGTACACCGCCATCATCCTGCTGTGCAAGCCGTTTTCCATTGCGCTGTACAGCCTTGGGCTGACGGTGGCGGCCCGGCAGCTGCTGGGCCTTTGTGCATGACCCGGACCGGTCTTGAGGCCGGTCTTGAAGCGAAAGGAGAACCATCATGCGGGTGCATTTGTATGAAGGAGGGCTGACCCCGCTTGTGGCCCACAGCGGCGTGGGCCAGGCCATCTGCCACCAGCGGGCCATGCTGGCCGAGGCCGGGGTGGAGCTGACCGACGGTTGGAAGGGACGGGCCGACGCGGTGCACATCAACACCGTGCTGCCGGATGCCCCGCTGGCCGCCCTGCGGGCGCGGCTGCGGGGCGAAACCGTGGTGTGGTACGGCCACTCCACCATGGAGGACTTCCGGGAGTCCTTCGTCGGCTCCAACCGGCTGGCCCCGCTGTTCCGCCGGTGGCTGTGCGTTTGCTACGGGATGGCGGATGTGGTGGTGACCCCCACGCCCTATTCCCGGCGGATTCTCGAGGGATACGAGCTGAAAAAGCCGGTGTACGCCCTCTCCAACGGGGTGGACACGGAATTTTTTGCCCCGGATCCGGCCCGCGGGACCGCCTGGCGGGCCAGGCAGCAGCAGCGCCCCGGCCAGAAGCTGGTGATCAGCGTGGGCCATTTTATGGAGCGCAAGGGAATTTTAGAGTTCATTGATCTGGCCCGCAAACTGCCCGGGACCGGTTTTATTTGGTACGGCTGCACCAGCCCGGCGCTGGTGAGCGAGCCGGTGCGGGCCGCCATGGCAGCCGCCCCCGAAAACCTGACCTTTGCGGGTTTTGTAAGCCAGGCCGAACTGCGGGACGCCTATTGCGGTGCGGATGCCTTCGCCTTTTGCAGCCATGAGGAGACCGAGGGCATTGTGGTGCTGGAGGCGCTGGCCTGCGGCGTGCCGGTGCTGGTGCGGGACATTCCCGTTTATGAGGGCTGGCTGGAGAATGGAACAACGGTGTACAAGGCCCGGCGGGCCGAGGATCTGGCCCCGATTCTGAAGGCCATGCTGGCAAAGGAGCTGCCGGATCTGACCGCCGCCGGCCGCCGGGTGGCCCAGGCCCGCAGCCTGGCACAGGTGGGGCAGGCCCTGTGCGGCATTTACGAAAAAGAGGCCGCGCCGTGCGCCCGGCCTGAACCTGTGGGCACCGCGCAGATTTTTTGAACATTACAGGGGCGCCGCCGCCGGTTTGTGCACAAAGACCGCACGAACCGACGGCGTTTTTGCCGAAAAACGGGCAAAGCCTTTTGCAGCGCGTATGTGAGAAAATGCACAAAAGCAACAAAGACTTTTTGTGAGAATTGGCCAGAGAAATGACGAAAAAACTGAGCTTCCTACAGGAAACTCAGTTGCTACAATATTACAGTTGTGCAGTACCGTTTTTTTATGCTTGAAAAAGTTGTAATGTCGGGCTATGATGGACATGGAGTCGAGAAAAGCAAAAAACCTACGGTGCAGTGTGGCCAGAGCTGCAGTGCCCCGACGGCAGGAAGAAACAAACGCCCAACCAAAAAGGAAACAACATCATGGAAACGACACTGTATCAGAATCATCTGGCCATTCTGGAGGAAGAGCTTCAGGTGGCCATGGGCTGTACCGAGCCCATCGCAATCGCGTTTGCCGCGGCCAAGGCCCGGCAGGTGCTGGGCCGGATGCCCGAGCACTGCTCGGTGAAATGCTCCGGCAACATCGTGAAAAATGTAAAGGGGGTCACGGTGCCCACCTCCGGCGGGCTGCGCGGCATTGAAATTGCGGCGCTTCTGGGCCTGACCGGCGGCGATGCCGACAAGGAGCTGGCTGTGCTGACCGCAGTGACCCCCGAAACCCGGGACGAGGCCCGCCGCCTGCTGGGCAGCGGCCTGTGCAGCTGCGAGCTGATTGAGGGTGTGGCCAACCTGTACATCATTGTGGAGGTGGCCGCCGGGGATGAGAACGCCCTGGTGGAGGTAGTGAACCACCACAACAACATCACCCGCATTGAGAAAAACGGCAAAACCCTTCTGAAAAAGGACGCTCAGCAGGAGGCCGCCGAGGAGAGCGCCTGCGACCGGAGCCTGCTGAACCTGAAAAACATTCTGCAGTTTGCCGACGAGGCCGACCCCGCCGATCTGGCCCCGGTGCTGAACCGGCAGATCGAGTACAACAGCAAGATCTCGGCCGAGGGCCTGACCGGCAAGTGGGGCGCGGCGGTGGGCTGCACCCTGCTGGAGCGGCAGAACCCGCCCAGCCTGGAGCTGAAAGCCCGTGCCTGGGCGGCGGCCGGCTCGGACGCGCGGATGGCCGGCTGCTCGCTGCCGGTGGTCATCAACTCGGGCAGCGGCAACCAGGGCATTACCATCACCATGCCGGTGGTGGTGTACGCCGAGGCGCTGGGCGCCAGCGAAGAACAGCGGCTGCGGGCGCTGGCGCTGGCCAACCTGATTTCGGTGCACCAGAAAAAGTACATCGGCAGCCTTTCGGCCTACTGCGGCGCGGTGAGCGCGGCCACCGGCGCGGCCTGCGGCGTGGCCTACCTGAAGTTGAAGGGCAAAATTTCGGAGGAAGCGCTGTACCGGGTGATGAGCGACACCATCACCAACAGCATCTGCACCATCGGCGGCATGGTGTGCGACGGAGCGAAGTCCTCCTGCGCCGCCAAGATCGCCGCCGCGCTGGAGAGCGCCTTTACCGGTCTGGAGATGAGCCTGAAGCAGCGGGTGTTCCAGCCCGGCGAGGGCCTGACCATGGACAGCGTGGAGGACACCATTGCCGCTGTGGGCCGCATGGGCCGCGTGGGCATGAAGAGCACCGATGTGGAGATCCTGAACATTATGCTGGGCCATTGAGCCGCAGCCAACAAAGCCATTCCCCAATGGCCATAACAAAAGGCAGCCGGGTAAACGCGGCCCGGCTGCCCGAAAACAGAAAAGAGCGGAGCGCCGATGGGCGTTCCGCTCTTTTCTGTATGCTTGCTTTTGGAAAAAGGGAAATGGTGAAGGAATGGAAAATAGAGGAGAGAACTCAGCCCTCGAAGGCCTGCTTAAGGTCGGCAATGATGTCCTTGGCGTTCTCCAGACCAATGGACAGGCGCACGGTGTTGGGGTAAATGCCCTGATCGCGCTGCTCGGCCTCGTTCAGCTCGGCATGGGTGGTGCTGGCGGGATGGATGACCAGGCTCTTGGCGTCGGCCACGTTGGCCAGCAGGCTGAACAGCTGCAGCCGGTCAATGAAGGCCTGGGCCTCTTCGGCGCCGCCTTTGATGCGGATGGTGAAGATGGAACCGGCGCCGTTGGGGAAGTAGGTCTTGTACAGGCGCTGCTGCTCGGGATCGGTGCTCAGGGAAGGATGGCTGATGCTCTCCACCTGGGGCACGGTCTTCAGGTACTCCAGAACCTTCAGGGTGTTCTCCACATGGCGGTCCACACGCAGGGACAGGGTCTCCAGGCCCTGCAGGAAGATCCAGCTGCTGATGGGGGACAGGGTAGCGCCGGTGTCGCGCAGCAGGATGGCGCGGATGCGGGTGACGAAGGCGGCGGGGCCGGCAGCCTGCACGAAGCTGATGCCGTGGTAGCTCTCATTGGGCTGGGTCAGCTGGGGGTACCTGTCCGCATGGGCGGCCCAGTCAAAGGTGCCGCCGTCCACGATCACGCCGCCGATGGTGGTGCCGTGGCCGCCGATGAACTTGGTGGCGGACTCCACCACGATGTCCGCGCCGTGCTCGATGGGACGGATCAGGTAGGGGGTGCCGAAGGTGTTGTCGATGATCAGGGGCAGGCCGTGCTTGTGGGCGATGGCGGCAATGCCGTCAATGTCGGTCACTTCGCTGTTGGGGTTGCCCAGGGTCTCGATGTAGATGGCTTTGGTGTTGGGCTGAATGGCCTTTTCAAAGTTCTGGATGTCCAGAGGGTCCACGAAGGTGGTGGTCACGCCGTAGTCCACCAGGGTGTGGGCCAGCAGGTTGTAGGTGCCGCCGTAGATGTTCTTGGCGGAAACGATGTGGTCGCCGCGCAGGGCCACGTTCTCGATGGCGTAGGTGACGGCCGCGGCGCCGGAAGCCACGCCCAGGGCAGCCACGCCACCCTCCAGAGCGGCCATGCGCTGCTCGAAGATGTCCTCGGTGGGGTTGGTCAGGCGGCCGTAGATGTTGCCGGCATCCCGCAGGGCAAAGCGGTCAGCGGCGTGCTGGCTGTTGCGGAACACAAAGGAGGAAGTCTGATAAATGGGAACGGCCCGGGCGTCGGTGGCGTGATCGTAATCTTCCTGGCCGATGTGCAGCTGTTTGGTTTCAAAGGACCAGCTCTTGATGGTTTCTTCCGTAATGCGTGCCATAATGAACCTCTTTCTGCCGCGAACAGCGGCCTCGTTTTTTGAAAGTGCCCCAGGTGCTTGCTTTGCCCGGCGGCGCTTTGGTTTGCTTTGAGTGTAGAATGGTCGGTTTGGCGGGAACTGCCCCGCAGAGTGCCAGTTCAGCGACAGCGACACATTCGCGGGTGTTCCCGGTAAAGCCCCAGGCGGGGGCGAAGGGCGCTAAGCATACAACGCTTCCTTTCTTGTTTACCGGTTGTTCTTCATCTGCCTACTATTATACTAGGCAGTAGGGAAATGTGGTAGTACCAAAAAACAAGAGCCAGTTATCGAATAAAGCGATAACTGACTCTTGAATTGCGGAGATTTTGGATACTAAAGCGGGAAGGCGATCAGCGGGTCGGCCCGGCGGGGTGATCCAGCACATTGACGTTGCAGCGGCCAAGCTCTTCCAGATAGATTTTGGCGAGGGGGCTGAGCACGCAGCCCTGGCGCTTGATGTAGCCGATGTGCATGATCTTGTCCGAATCCAGCGGGACGGCCCGGTAGCCGTCGCCGTTCAGCTCTTCGCACAGGATGCCGGAGCAGAGGGTGTAGCCGTCCAGCCCCACCATCAGGTTGAGCAGGGTGGCCCGGTCGCTGGCCTTGATCACCTGCCGGTAGTGATAGGTGCTGTACACCTCCTCGGCCAGATAGAACGACTGGCCCTGATCGAAGGAAAGGCAGGGGTAGGGGGCCAGGTCCTCCAGCGTGATGAGCGCCCGCTCGGCCAGCGGATGACCTGCCGCCAGAAAGACATAGGTGCGGCAGGGAAACAGTTCGGTGAATTCCAGGCCGCTGTCCGCCAGCAGCTTTTCCAGTACCTCCCGGTTGAAGTCGTCCAGATAGAGCACACCCACCTCGCTTTTGCAGCTGCGCACGTTTTCCAGAATTTCGGCGGTGCGGCATTCGTAAATGCCGAAGGCGTACTCATCCGGCCGGAACTGACGGGCCAGCTGGATGAAGGCCTTGACCGCGAAGGTATAGTGCTGGGTGGAGACGCTGAACTGTTTTTTCACCTGCCGCTTGAGAATGAATCGCTCTTCGGTGAGGCGGTACTGGCTGACGATCTGCCGGGCATAGGCGAGAAACTCTTCCCCCTCGGGGGTGGGGACTACGCCCCGGTTGGAGCGGCGGAACAGCGAGAAGCCCAGCTCCTCTTCCAGGCTGTGAATGCCGGCGGACAGACTGGACTGCGCCAGGTACAGCCGCTGGGCGGCCCGGTTCATGGAGGTTTCGTCCGCCACGGTGACGACGTAGATAAGCTGCTGCAGAGTCATGGAGTCTCCTTATTGTTTGAAACGTATTTGCCCGGCGGGAGTGCCGCTTCAGGGCAGAACCTCCGGCGGCGGGGTGGGCAGGGCTGCCTCGGCGGCCTGCCGGCGCAAGGTGATCTTATAAATTTTGGCGGGGCGGCCCCGAAGGTTCAGCTGGCGGTTGTACTGCACGGTGGCCCCGCCCCGCTCCACCAGTTTGGAGAGAATGCGGGAGGCGCTGCGGGAGGTGATGCTGAGGTAAAAGGCCAGCTCTTCGGCCGAGAGGGTGTCGCTGCCCTTCTGGTTGAGCACCGAGAAGATCTTGCTCAGATACAGGGCCGAAACCCCCATCTGCTCGCTGAGGCGGGTGAGCTGAGGATCGGGCGCGTCGGTGTACTGGATGCGCCGCACCGAGGAGAGCGGGCCGATGATGCCATTGTCCTCGGTGACGATGAAGGCCGCGCTGCCCTTGGTGAGCAGGGCCTCCTTTTCAGCCCGCTGGGCGTTGCGGTGGGCGTCGATCACGTTGTTGGCGCAGCCCCAGCCGGTGCAGACGGGAAAATCTACTCCGGCCTCCAGAAAGGCGGTGACCGGGCAGGTGGTGTACTGGCGGGAAAGCTCCTTCAGCACCGAGATGTTGGTGGTCAGCTCATAGTGCTGGCTGCGCTCATAGATGAGAAACGGCATACCGAACTGCTTGTTGCAGGCCTCCAGCCGGGCGCCCAGGGCGGCCCACTGGGCCTCGCTCAGGGGCTGGGGGGAGGCGATGAGCGCCAGACAGGCGGCGGAATCGTGCACAGCCGAGGTGTTGATCTGGGTGACCAGGCCGTTAAAGGTCTCGATCATGGATTCCGGTGAGGCGAACAGAAACTCATGTCGGATGTGGTTCTGGGTGAAGTAATCCTCCAGGCTGCCGAAGCGGGTAACCAGCAGATCCACCTTGCCGCTGTTCCAGAGGTTGAGGTAGTACTCCTTCAAAGAGGGGTACCAGTCGTCCACCTGCTGCCAGTCAATGGAAGCGGACCCGAGCAGGGGGGTGTCCTCCCGGCCGAACACCGAGCGGAAGTCCACCGGGATCTCAGGCCGGTCAAAGTACACCCGACGGAAGTCCAGCGTGGGGTTCTGCACCAGCATACGGGCGATGATCTGGTAATAGTCCCGGTCCGACACGGTGAAGTAGGCGTGGGGCTTGTGCAGCGGGCCGAACTTGTGCTGCACCGTGCGGTAGGGGTACAGGCCGCCGAAGAGGTACCCGTCAAACCGGTCGGCGTTTTGCTCAAACAGATAGCACAGATGCTCCAGAGAGGTATAGGGCAGGTAGGTCACGTTGCACTGGCTGCGCAGTTCGCTGTCAATGCGCAGAATGTTGCGCAGAGAACGGGCCGTGGCAAAAACACCAATGATATACATGGAAGCAGGCTCCTTGTCAAAAAGAATGGGACCGTGAGGGCGGCCCGGCGGGCGGTGCCCTTTGCAGAACAGATTCCACCTATCAGTATAGCGGCTTTGGCCGGGAATGACCAGTGCCGCGGTGGGAAAAGCGGAGATTTCAAGGGACTGGAGCGGGAGGTTTGAGAAAAACAAGTTCAAAAAACAGCAAAAACATACAAAATTCATCTTGCTATTTGTGCATCTGCACAAAATAAGGAAAAAGAGAGAAAAGGAATTGACAACTTTTACGGGCGGGGGTATCATAAAATCAAACATTTCCGAAAGATGTCCGAAAATAAATCAAATCATTGTCATAAAAGGCACGGGCTGCCGTGAAACTCTGCGGCGGCCCGGTGATCGGAGGAGAGAACGACGATGGAGCGCGCAAAGCAAGAGGCACTGGAGTACATTGGGCAGCGCAGTGACCTGCTGTTTGATATGAGCGACCGCATCTGGGAGCACCCGGAGGTTGGCTTTACCGAGCATTATGCCGCCCGGCTGTTCAGCGAAACGCTGGAGAAGGAGGGCTTTACCGTAGAGCAGGGCGTGGGAGACATTCCCACGTCCGTGGTGGGCACCTTCGGCAGCGGCGGGCCGGTCATCGGCTTTCTGGGCGAGTTTGACGCCCTGCCCGGCCTGAGCCAGGAGGCCGGCCTGGCCGAGAAAAAGCCTCTGGTGAAGGATGGCCCCGGCCACGGCTGCGGGCACAACCTGCTGGGCACAGGCGCGTTTGCCGCCGCGCTGGGCCTGAAGCACTATCTGGAGGCAAACCATCGCCCCGGCACCGTGAAGTTCTTCGCCTGCCCGGCGGAGGAAGGCGGTTCCGGCAAGGGCTTCATGGCCCGGGCCGGCGTGTTCAATGGGCTGGATGCCGCCTTCTGCTGGCACCCCGGCACCGTGAACAGCGCCGCCACCGAGAGCACCATGGCCAACTATCAGGTGTGCTACCACTTTTACGGCACCTCGTCCCACGCGGCCATGTCGCCGGAGCTGGGGCGGAGCGCACTGGATGCCCTGGAACTGATGAACAACGGCGTGCAGTACCTGCGGGAGCACATCCCCACCAACACCCGGGTGCATTACGCCATTACCAACGCGGGCGGCAACGCGCCGGGCATTGTGCAGGCCTACGCCGAGGGATTGTACCTGATGCGTGCCCCGCAGCTGCCCCAGGTGAAGGAGCTGTACGAGCGGGTGAACCGCATTGCCCAGGGCGCGGCCATGATGACCGACACCCGGGTGGAGATCGAGTTCATCAAGGCCTGCTCCAACACGGTGCTGAACACGGAGCTGCTGAAGCTGATGCAGAAAAACATGGAGCAGCTGCCCCCGGTGCAGTACGACGAGGACGACCTGGCCTTTGCCCGCGCCCTTCAGGCCACGAACCCGGTGGGGCACTCCTACTTTGATACGCTGGCTGCCGATGTGACCGACCCGGCCGAGAAGGCCCGGTTGGAGGCGGACAAAAATTCGCCCATCCACGGTGTGGTGATGCCCTACCCGCCCGAGCGGCAGGGCTTCGTCTCTTCGGACGTGGGCGATGTGAGCTGGGTGTGCCCGCTGGCACAGATCAACGGCACCACGATGCCCGCCGATACGGCCATGCACACCTGGCAGATGGTCAGCGTGGGCAAAAGCCCCATGGCGAAAAAGGGAATGCTGTTTGCCGGCCGGGTGATGGCAGCCTGCGGCATTGACTGCCTGGAGGACCCGGACATTCTGCGCCGGGCCAAGGAGGAGAAGGACCGGCGCACCGGCGGGCGCAGCTACGACCCGCCCATTCCGCCGGAGGTAATGCCCCGCATCCCCAAAGAGAACGCCTGAACAACCGGCAAAAGCGAGCAGATGCTTTTACTGGCAGGAATAAATGCCGGAGTTTAACGGAATGTTGAATTTCGGCAGGCTCCAAACTCAATCGGAATGAAAAAAGGAGGAATTTCAAGTGTCAACCATGACGATCTGCCTGATCATCTTTGCCTTGATGGTGATTGGGTTCTTCATCAAACAGCTGCCCATGTCCTTTACTTCCATGGCGGTGCTGGTGGCCCTGGTGCTCACCGGCTGCGTGGAAGCCAAGACGGCGCTGGGCGCATTCGGCAACTCCACCGTCGTAACCATGGTGTCCATGTTCATCGTGGCGGCCGGCCTGAGCCGCACCCAGATGATCAACCACCTCTCCAAGCTGCTGCTGAAGGTGACGGGCGGCTCCTTCACCAAGGTGCTGGCTTCCTACGTGGTGGTTACCTGCATTCTGGGCCAGTTCATCCCCAGCATTGTGGCGCTGTTTGCGCTGGTGTGCCCTCTGGTGCAGAATATGTGCGAAGAGATGAAGATCAGCCCCTCCAAGATGATGTACCCCATCGCCATTGCCAGCGTGTCCTGCTCCTTCATCATTGAGCCCATCGGCCCCTACGCCGCCTGGTATGTGACCCAGAACGGCTACATGGAGTCCTACGGCTGGACCGCGACCCAGCTGAATATGTGGAGCGAGACCAGCGTGCTGCTGCCCGTCGGCCTGATGACCATTCTGCTGGCCATCTTCGTGGTGCCCCGCTTTTTGCCCGACGAGCCCGATGTGCCCACCACCATGGTGGCCGGCCGCGCGCTGAAGAAGCAGGAGCCTCTCAGTCCCGTGCGGGAATTCCTGGGCTACGGCATTTTCGTTGCTGTGATCGTCTGCCTGATGCTGGGCTTCTCTTCCTGGAAGGTGACCCTGATCGGCGCCATTGCGGTGGTATTCAGCGGCGTTCTGACCGAGCGCGAAGCCATTGACAACATGAACATGAGCACCGTGCTGCTGTATGTGGGCGTGACGGTGCTGGGCGAAGGCCTGAGCCAGACCGGCGCGGCCGAGATGCTGGGCAACTGGATCGCCGGCGTGCTGAGCGGCGTGAGCAACGGCTATGTGATCGGCGCGGCCTTCTACATCGTGGCCTTCATCATGACCTCTCTGCTGTACAACCGTGCGGTGACCACCGTGCTGGTTCCCCTCACCGTGATCACCTGCGGCTCCATGGGCTGCGACCCCCGCGGCCCCATCATCCTGTGCGCCCTGGCTTCCATGTCCTCTCTGGTTACCCCGCTGTCCACGGCGGTGGTTCCCATGGCCATGAACGCCGGCGGCTACAGCGCCAAAACCGTGTTCAAGGCCGGCCTCATCCCCGGCATCCTGCGCGGTGCGCTGGGCGTGCTGATCGCGATGACTCTGTTCCCGGCGTTCGGCTGATTCAAACCAGCTGCAAAAAGTTTGAAATGCGCTGCCCCTGCGGGCAGCGCATTTTTTGCGCCCCGCGGCCAAGGGCGCCCGCGCGCAAAAAGCAGGTGCGCCCCGGCGGCAAAGCTGGTATACTGGAATCAAACGGGGCGGCTGCCCCGGCGGTGCGCATGAGCGGCCGCAGTTTGCAAAAAGCGGCTTTGAGAAAGAGGACGGATATGACGGTTTCGGAATTTTTGGTGCTGCCCGGTCTGCCCGGCCTGCGCCTTTTGGCGGGCGCGGGCGGCGCGGACCGGAAGATCGCAGCCGTGACGGCGGTGGACACCCCGGACGGTGCACAGCGGCTGAAGGGCGGCGAGCTGGTGCTGACCACCGGCTATATGCTGGGGCAGCAGGCGATCACCCTGCCGGATTTTCTGCGCGCGCTGCAAAAAGCCGGTGCGGCCGGGCTGGGCATTCTGGAAAAACGCTATCTGCGCAGCATCCCGGCGGACGTGCGGGCGCTGGCGGATGAGCTGAATCTGCCGCTGGTGAGCGTGCCGGAACAGTATGACTACCCGCAGCTTGCCGCGCCGGTGCTGGCGGGCCAGCCCGGCCCAGCCGAGGCCATCCATCGCCGATTTATGGCCCTGGCCATCAACGACAGCAGCGTGCCGCAGATTCTCGAAACCCTCAGCGCTTTTGTGGGGGTGCCCTGCGCCTTCTGGAACACCTATTTTAAAAGCCTGAATTTTTCGGCCCCGGACGGCCCCCTGGCTGAAAGCCTGGCGGACGTGCAGCCGGAAGAGGCCGGGGCCGAGCTGCTGACCCGCTGCGACAGCTACGCGGTGGCCAACCACAGCGAGCAGTTCGGCTATCTGCTGTTCGCCAAGGGCAGCCTGCCCGCGGGCAGCAATGTGCAGACGGCGCTGGAATATGCCGGCATCGTGCTCATCATGCGCATTCAGCTGCGCATCTCCGGCCAGCAGATGGCAGAAAAATACAAGGAGGCCTTTCTGGAGGACCTGTTGCTGAACAACGTGAAGGCGGATGTGGAGATTCACAACCGCGCGCGCCTGTACGGGTGGGACTTCACCCAGGGCGCTCTGGCGGCGGTGGTGGACATCAACAACATCAAGCGCTACTTCATTGACCGGCTGGATCCCAGCACCAACCGAATGCTGGAGCAGGCCACCGAGGTCATCTTCAAGTGCTCCATCCGGGAGATGCAGCGAACCTTCCCCGAGGCGCGCTATTTCAAGCAGAGTGACCTGATCGCGTTCATCATCTCCGAACCGAAGTTCGGACGGGCGGAGCTGCCGGCCCGGCTGGAGGCCACCTTTGCCCGGCTGCAGAAAGCGCTGGCGGGGGTCAGCCCCTTCACCATCACTCTGGGGGTTGGGCAATACTACGAAAACATCCGGGAGGTCTCCAAGAGTTACTCGGAAGCCCGCGTGGCCATCAACCTGGGCTATTCGCTGCACTGGTTTGACCGCATTCTGTTTTACGAGCGGCTGGGCCTGTACCGTCTGCTGGCCCCGGTGATGAACAGCCCCGAAGCGGACGACCTGTGCCGCCGGTGCATTCAGCCTCTGGCGGACTACGACGAACAGTGCCACAGCGAGCTGCTGCCCACGCTGCAGGAGATTCTGCGCTGTGGCTGGAACCTGAAGGAGGCCGCCCGGGAACTGTACATCCACTACAATTCCATCAAGTACCGGTATGCAAAGATCTGCCGGGTTCTGAACATGGATCTGGGCGACCACGACAACCGCTCACTGGTGGAAGTGGCCATGAAGCTGTACCTGCTGAACCGGCATCAGCCTGGCCGCGGGCAGCAAACCTTAGGCCCGGCCCTGCGCGAGGCGCAGAAACCGGAACCGCAAAACTAAGATGCTGTGGAGAAGAAGTCTTTCCTTGAGGGGAAGCGGACGCGGCATTAAGCCGTGACGAATGCGTTGGGCACAAAGCACTGCCGCAAACGCAAAACAGCCGGACCGATCTGCCTAGTGCAGAAAGGTCCGGCTGTTTTTTCGCAAAAAAGGTTACCCGCGGCTGTTGCGTTTCCAGATGGCATACAGACCGTCCAGAATCAGATTCGGCTCGTGCCGGATGGGGGTGGCGCAGCTTTCCCGCACGGCGGAGGAGAGAGTACCGGTGGAGATGACGGTCAGCTCTTCCCCCAGTTCCAGCCGGAAGCGGGCAATGAGACCGTCCAGCATGGCGGCGGTGCCCAGCACGCTGCCCGCCTGAAGGCAGGCGGCGGTGTTGCCGTTCAGCACGCTTTTGGGCCGGGCGTGCAGGTCCACCTGGGGCAGCTGCGCGGTGCCGCGCACCAGGGCGGCCATGGCCACCTGGGGCCCGGGCAGAATCACGCCGCCCACCAGCTGGCGGTTCCGGTTCACGGCCGTCATGGTAATGGCGGTGTCGGCCGTGATGACCAGCAGCGGCGGCGCAGCCAGCTGAAGGGCGGCCACCCCGCCGCAAAGCAGCTCGCCGCCCAGCTGGGCGGGGTTTTCAATGCAGATGTTCAAGCCGCTTTTCAACCCAGGACCAACGGTGAGCACGCGCATAGGGCACAGCTTGCCCAGCGCCACCAGTACCACGCCGGAAATGGCGGGAACCACGCTGCTGAGGATGGCCCCGCTCAGCCGGCTGCGGGGGATCTGGTGCAGACGAAGCAGATCCAGCAGCTTGATGGCGTACTCATCCGAACTGCATTGCAGGCTGGTGCGCAGCCGGGCGCTGAACACCCGCTGGTCATCCTGATAGCCGCCGATGGTAATATGCGTGTTACCTACATTGACTGCAAGGATCATGGATGGTTCCTCCTGAGGCCGGCGAACGGCATACGATTGGATTGGCATTTGATCTCATCATAGCACAACCAAAGAAGCGCGGCAAGCATGCGCGGCAGATCGGGTGTGTGGAAGCTGCAAGTGGTAAAGCCAAAGATACCGCACAGTCAAAGCCTTCCCCAGGAGGGGAAGGCGGCCCGAAGGGCCGGATGAGGTGGCATCTCATGGTTGCAGCCGGAAATGGAGACCAAATTGCTTTGCCCTGTTTGCTTTGTCACGTGCGATCTTTTCTATATATAATGTATA